>Ga0315907_10000910_pt1 | contig 40423 bp, 52 predicted proteins | sample LakEriMetagenome_3_FD_203525 | JGI IMG/M metagenome (GOLD analysis project Ga0315907, IMG submission 203525) | Freshwater fungal communities from buoy surface, Lake Erie, Ohio, United States - Buoy 12 MA123 | ecosystem: Environmental > Aquatic > Freshwater > Lake > Lake biofilm | place: USA...
TCGGGAGATGGGTCTGTAGTTTAGCGGATCGGGCCGCAGGTCGCCTTCGAAAGCGATGTAGACCTGGCCCCACCAGGTGATGCCGAGAAGGAATTCGGTGCGGTTCGAGGCATCGTACGCGCGGAACACCGCATTCAGCGTCCACCAGATCACCGGCCAGAAGAACGGATGCACCACTTCGAAGAAGCGGCCGAAACGCGGATGCTGGCGGAGGGCGGTGAGCGAGACCATCCGGGAATCATAACCCCGCTGCGGACCCGGTCGGATTCGGAAGCCCCAAAAATCTGTCATCCCGGCCAGCGGGCGAAGCCCGCGTGAGCCGGGACCTTCTGTGTTACCTGCGAAGAGAAGGTCCCGGATCTGCAGCCGCTGCGCGGCTTTGTCCGGGATGACAAGGGTGTGGGGGAACGCCGGAAAGCAACTGCAGAAAGTTTTCGAGGAGCGGCGTTCTGAGGCAAAATTCGTTGCACAAGGCGGCTATTGTGCAACCAATTCCGGGCGTCAGACCTCGCCTGTGTTCATGGCTTTCATGATCGAGAAGCGTTTGGATACGGGGTTCGGGGATTTGCCATCACAGTAGAGCTTGCGCAGGCGGAAGTGGGCGACGGCCGGGCGCAGGGGTTTGGGCGCGGGGGCCACGTGCGGGCCGAAGGCCTGGGTGGACTTGCGGCGGGTGGCGGCATAGGCGGCCGAGACGCTGCGGATTTCCTCGGCCCAGTTGTGCACCGGGATCAGGATGTTGGCGGCGGTCAGCGCAACCCAGGCCTCGGGCTCTTTCGCACGGTCCTGCTCGACGAAGGCGGTCTGGTAGCCATCGACCAGCTTCTGCAGGGCGGCGGGCTTGATGCGGCCTTCGGCGGCTTCCTCGGCGATGGCGAGGCAGACGTCGTGCCCGCGCGGCGCCTTGCCGGCCTCGATCTCGCCGATGGCCTCGCGCCACCACTGGAAGCGGATCAGGCCGAGCGTTTCCTCGCTCACCACTTCCTGTACGCGCACCAGTTCGTAATTCAGGGCGTAGAGGGCAGTCAGCGCGCGCCTTTGGGCAGGCGGGGCAAAGCGGCTGGAAATCCAGCGATCCTCATCGACCCGGCGCACACGCTTGTCGATCTCGTCCCAAGGTGTTCGGGTCAGGGGTCTGGTCTCGTTTGACATGAACCCCATATGTGCGAAACCGCTGCGAAGCGAAAGACATCAAAGCTGCAATAAAGGACGTTTCCCCATGGCCTTCACCCTGCCCGAGCTGCCCTATTCCAAAGATGCGCTGCTGCCGCACATCACGCCCGAGACATTCGACTTCCACTATGGCAAGCACCATCAGGCCTATGTGACGAACCTGAACGGCCTGCTCGCCGGCACGCCGCACGAGAATGCCGCGCTGGAAACGGTGATCAAGGACTCCGCCGGCGACAAGGCCAAGGCGGGCATCTTCAACAACTCCGCCCAGATCTGGAACCACACCTTCTACTGGCACTCGATGAAGCCGGGCGGCGGCGGCAAGCCGTATGGCAAGGTGGCTGAGCTGATCGACCGCGATCTCGGCGGCTACGATAATTTCGTGAAGGAATTCAAGGCGGCTGCAACGACGCAGTTCGGCTCCGGCTGGGCCTGGCTGTCCTACAAGGATGGCAAGCTGGTGATCAGCAAGACGCCGAACGCCGAAACGCCCCTGACCGAGGCCGGCACGACGCCGCTGCTGACCATCGATGTGTGGGAACACGCCTATTACATCGACTTCCGCAACCGCCGCCCCGACTATATCGACACCTTCCTGTCGAGCCTCGTGAACTGGGACTTCGCGAACCAGAACCTGGCTGACGCAGGCGCCTGACTCGGCGTTTGAAAAGGGCGCGGCGTTTTGCCGAAAACCGGGTTCCACTTTTCGGAACGCCGCTTTAGCTTCCCCTCTCCAGTATCGAGAGGGGAGACCTGCCCATGTTCTGTACGCAGTGCGGCAAACCGGCGGCGCCGGAACACAACTTCTGTGCCGGGTGCGGCGCGCGGCTGTTGCGCAGCGGCATGGCTGAGGCTGCCCCTGTAACAGCGGTCAGCGCAGCGCCCGCCAGTGTTGTTCCTTCCCCGCCTGCCGCGCCGCTCGAAGACTGGCGGGCGACGAACAACTACCGCGTCGTGCTGGCGCACCCCGAGGTGAAGGCGCTGATTGCGGACGCCTCCAAGGCCAGCAAGGCGGGCATGTCGGCGGACGAATTCATGAAGCTGGCCCAGCCGGTGCTGGACGCGGCAGGTTCCGGCGGCGTGCCGATGAAGCTGATCGCGGAAATCGCGGCGCCGATGTACGCCAAGATGGGCGTGAAGACCGGCAAGGACGCGAAGAATGGCTATGCGACGCCGTATGGCCGCGTGCTGGCGGCGATCCTTTGCTCGCTGGCGAGCCGCAACCAGACCCTGATCGCGATCGAGGAAGGCACCGATGGCTGCGTCGTGCAGGCGGAGATTCCGTCGAGCATGACAACCTGGAAGGGGAAGATGTCACTTACCGTCGAGCGCAAGCCGGAGGGCACGCTGGTGTCGAGCGCAGTGGTGTTCGAGGGCCAGTCTTCAGACTGGGGCCGCGCCAAGCGGGTGCTGGATGATCTGCATCAGGACATTCTCAACTACCGGACGCTGCAGCCTTAGAGCGGTTGGGTTCTAGGGCGCTGCTGCCACCCGGAAGCCGGTAATGTCGTCGCGCGTGGCCGGGGCGATGCGGGCGCGGGCGGCGATGCGCAGTTCCTCGGGCGTCGACTTGAACGATCCGCCGCGGACGACGCGCATCTTGCAGGATGGCAGCTCGACCGAGCGGCCGTCGAGTGGCGCGTTGGCGAAGGTGTTCACGTAGCAGTCCTGTACCCATTCGCGCAGGTTGCCCGAGACGCCGATGAGGCCGAGCGCGTTGGCGGGGAGCGTGTCGACACCGTGCGGCGCCGTGCCGGTAGCGGACTTGGCGGCGTCATAAAGCGGGCCCCACCAGAAGGGCGTCGTGGTGCCGGCGCGGGCGGTGTATTCCCATTCGGCTTCGGTCGGCAGGCGGTAGGGCCGGCCGGTCTTTTTCGTCAGCCAGGCGGCATAGGCCTCGGCATCCTTCCAGGAGACTTTCGCGACCGGCTGCGTGCCGCGGCCCTGCGTTCCGGCGGGAGGGGAGTAGCCGCCGCAGCCGCCATCGGCGACGCAGGCATCCCACTGGTCATAGGTGACTTCGGTCACACTGATCGCGAAGGGCGCCATCGCGACCTTGCGCTGCGGGCCTTCCCAGGCGTTGCGGGCGAGCTCTTCGTCAGGCGCGCCCATCAGGAATGTGCCGCCGGGAATGGTCAGCATGTCGGGGCACATATCGCATTCGCGGAAGGTGGCGGGCGCGGTTTCGGCGGGTGCTTCGGCAACGGGTTCAGGCTCGGGCTCCGGCGCGGCGACGGGCTCAGCGACGGGCGCAGTAGCTTCCGGCGCGAGAGAGGCGGTGGCAGCGGGCGCGGCCTGTGCGGTGTCGGGCGCCGCACCGGCGGCGAGCTGCGTCAGCACGGGCGCCACAAGGTCCGGGCGCAGGACATAGATACCGGCGGCGCTGATCATGCCGAACAGGAAGGTCAGCGTGACGGCGGTCAGCATGCCGCCCCCGGAGCGCTTTTCCTTTTGCTTCGCGGGCTTCACGCGCTTGCGTTCCTTCGGCGCCTTGGCGGGGCGGCCGCCGCGGCTTTCACTGCCGGTAGAGGCGGCGGGCGCTGCAGCGAGGCGTTTGCGGACGACTTCGACGACGGCGAGCCAGGCGGGATCATTGCGGTCGCCGTTCCAGCCGGAAAGGTCGGTCGTCTGGATCAGTTCGAACATGACCGGCCGGTCGCAGGGCTCGATCATGATCGGCACGAGTGTGTTCTTGCGGGCGCCGATGGTCGCCTCTGCACGCACCCAGCGCGACTTTACCGACCGGCTGGACCAGAGGACGACCACCGCGCGCGCCTTGTGCAGGCGGTCTTCGGTGATCTCGTCATAGTTTTCGCCTGCCTGGAGATTCTGGTCCATCCAGACGCCGAAGCCTTCGGCGATGAGACCGTCCACGACCGACTGGGCGGCTTTCAGGTCTTCACGATTGTACGATACAAATACTTCCGACATAGGTCCCCACCTCGGCCGATACCTGACGGCGCTGCAGGAAGCGCTGGATTTTGCCGCGAGGCAAGTCCCGGATATCATTTTCGTTAGGTTTCAGCGGGTCTGCTGGGCCCGCAGGCTATACGGGGGCCGAAAAATGCAGTATGGCCCGCGAAATGTACCGGGCATGGGATTCGCCCGGCTGCGCATGTGCAGGTCATGAGGACCTGACACCGCAGGACGAGAGCCGCCAATCCGGGCGGCCAGGCAAATCAACCAGACATCCCGGAGACACTACCCTTGACTGAGACCACATTCGCGGACTTCGGCCTGGCCGAAAACATCCTCAAAGCCGTTACGGAATCCGGCTACACGATCCCGACCCCCATCCAGCGCGAAGCCATTCCGCACATCCTGATGGGCGGCGACGTGACAGGCATTGCCCAGACCGGCACCGGCAAGACGGCCGCCTTCGTGCTGCCGATGATCCAGCGCCTTTCGACCGGCCGGGCCCGGGCGCGCATGCCGCGCTGCCTGATCCTCTGCCCGACGCGCGAGCTTGCCGCGCAGGTCGCCGAGAACTTCGAGAAATACGGCAAATACCTGAAACTGACGATGGCGCTGCTGATCGGCGGCGTCAGCTTCAAGGACCAGGAAGTGCTGCTGCAGCGCGGCGTGGACGTGCTGATCGCAACGCCGGGCCGCCTGATGGACCAGTTCGACCGCGGCAAGCTCCTGATGATGGGCGTCGAGACGCTGATCATCGACGAAGCTGACCGGATGCTCGACATGGGTTTCATCCCCGACATCGAGAAGATCTGCTCGAAACTTCCGGCGACGCGCCAGACGCTGCTCTTCTCGGCAACCTTCCCGACGGACATCCAGCGCCTCGCGAAGACGTTCCAGAAAGATCCGAAGAAGATCGAAGTGACCCGGCCGACCGACGCGGCGCAGACGATCACCCAGCACGTGGTTCATCTGCCTACGAACGACGGCAAAGCACGCCGCACGGCCCTGCGCCGCGTGATCGAAGCCTGCGACGTCAAGAACGGCATCGTCTTCTGCAACCGCAAGGTCGAAGTGGACGTGGTGGCCGCCTCGCTGACCAAGCATGGCCATGACGCCGCACCGATCCACGGCGACCTGCCGCAATCGGTACGCAGCGAGACGCTTCAGCGCTTCCGCGACGGATCGCTGAAACTGCTGGTCGCCTCGGATGTGGCCGCGCGCGGCCTCGACATTCCGGACGTGGGCCACGTGTTCAATTTCGGTCCTCCGCCCAAGGACGAAGACTATATCCACCGGATTGGCCGCACCGGCCGCGCAGGCCGCAAGGGCGAGAGCTTCACGCTGGTCGCACCGGCGGATGACAAGTCCTGGGGCTTCGTACTCAAGATGATCAAGCAGGACGTGAAGGAATTCATGCCGGAAGGCCTGCTCGACGAACTGGCGAACCTTCCGCCGGAAGAGAAACGTGACCGCGATGGCCGCCGCGGCGGACGTGACCAGGGCCGCGACCGCGGACCGCGTGGACGCAGCGAGCGCGGCGAAGGCCGTGACCGTGGCCCGCGCCGGCGTGAACGCGGCGGCGAAGACCGCCCGGCCGTTGCCGAAACCGTGAGCGCCGAAACGATCGAGGCGCCCGTCGCCGCTGCGGTTGCCGTGACCGAAGCCCCCGCCATGCGTGAAGACGCGCCGAAGCGGGAGCGAGGCCCGCGCAATGACAAGCACCGCGAACGCAGCGAGAAGCCGCGCACCGAAGGCCGCGACCAGCCGCGCATGGAACGCACCGAACGGTCTGACCGTCCGAGCGAGCGCAGCGAGAAGCGCGACCGTCCGGGACGCGACTACAAACGCAAGGACGATGACCTGATCCTCGATCCGGCCCCGGAGAAGGTCAAAGGTTTCGGCTCCGACATTCCGTCCTTCCTGAAGAAGCGCTGAGACTTCGCTGATCCCCGCTCGCCAAAGGCGAGCGGCTTCACGCTTTTGTGCTTTCGCGCGCCGCTCTGGGGGCAAACGCCGCTTGGCGCGGCAGACACCTCAGCGCCATATTGGCGTTGATGACCCCTGACCTGATCCTTCGCCTTTCCATCACTTTCGGCGGGCTGGCCCTGTTCGCCCTGCTCGAGGCGCTCTTGCCGGCGAAGGCGCGGGTGATGCCGCGCTTGCAGCGCTGGGTGACGAACCTTTCCCTCGGCGGGCTGTCTTCGCTGGCCGTGCGGCTGATGGGGCCGGCGACGGTTGCGGGGGCCGCGCTGGCGGCAAACGCCGCAGGGTTTGGCCTCTTCAACCTCGTTTCCCTGCCCGGCTGGCTGACGGCTGGCGCGGCGATCATCCTGCTCGACTTCGCGATCTGGGCGCAGCACGTGGCCATGCACAAGGTGCCGTTGCTGTGGCGAATGCACCGGGTGCACCATACCGACCGCGACCTCGACGTGACCAGCGGCCTGCGCTTTCACCCCTTCGAGGCGGCGGTCTCGATGCTCTGGAAAGCGGGCATCGTGTTCCTGCTCGGCGTGCCGGTAGAGGTCGCGCTTGCCTACGAAATCCTGCTCAGCGGCATGGCCCTGTTCACGCATGCAAACCTTCGCCTGCCTGGCTGGCTTGACCGCGCCTTGCGCCTCGTGATCGTCACGCCGGACATGCACCGCACGCATCACTCGATCATCCGCGCAGAGACGGATTCGAATTATGGCAATGCGCTATCGATTTGGGACCGCCTCTTCCGTACCTATACCCCGATGCCGGCGGGTGAGCTCGTCCTCGGTCTTGCGGAGTGGCAGGACGAGCGCCCGGCGCGGATCGGTTTTGCGCTGAGCCTGCCCGTGGCGCGCCCGGGTTGACTCCTGTCCTTAAATCGTTGGGAGCCGCCTTCCGCAGGCTGACCAAAAAATGAGGGCCCTCTCCCCCGGGGGAGGGGCCCTCTTGTTGATCCGCCTGCGAACTACTTCTTCAGGCGGCCCTTCACCTGCGCGCGGAACTTGTCGCCATAGGGCGGGCGCATCATGGCGAGGATCTCGTTGTTCGACTGGGTGTAGACCGCCTTCTTGTGGCTGAACTCGAAGAAGCCTTCGCGCCCGTGATAGGCGCCCATGCCGGACGGGCCAACGCCGCCGAACGGCAGGTCTTCCTGGGCGACGTGGAAGATCACATCGTTCACGGTGACGCCGCCAGAGGTCGTGTTGTTCAGCACGAACTCTTTCTCTGACGCATCCTCGCCGAAGTAATAGAGGCCGAGCGGGCGCGGATGCGCGTTGATGTAGGCGACGGCGTCGCGCGCATCATTGTAGGATTTCACCGGGAGGATCGGGCCGAAGATTTCGTCCTGCATGACCTTCATGTCGTCGGTCGGATCAATGATCAGCGTCGGCGGGATCTTGTGGTGGGGCTGCTGGGCGAAGCTTTCGGATTTCGGATTGAGCTCCACCACTTGGGCGCCCTTGCTGCGCGCATCTTCGAGATAGCCCTGGATGCGGTCGAAGTGGCGCTGGTTCACGATCGAGGTGTAGTCGTCATTATCCTTGAGGCCGGTGGGATACATCGTCTCGACCGCGCGGGTGGCGGCGCCGACGAATTCCTGCGTCTTGTCCTTCGGTACGAAGGCATAGTCCGGCGCAAGGCAGATCTGGCCGGCGTTCAGCGTCTTGCCGGCCATGATGCGGCTGGCGGCTTTCTGCATGTCAGCCGAGCGGCCGAGGATGACCGGGCTCTTGCCGCCGAGCTCGAGCGTCAGCGGGACGAGATTGTCAGCGGCGGCGCGCATCACGTGATGGGCGACGGAGGTCGCGCCCGTGAAGAGGATATGGTCGAAGGGCAGCTTGGTGAACTCGGCGCCGATATCCGGGCCGCCGGTGACGACGACGCATTCTTCTGCCGAGTAGTATTTCGCGATCAGGTCTTTCATCAGCGCCGAGGTCGCCTCGGTGAATTCCGACGGCTTGATCATGCAGCGGTTGCCCGCGGCGAAGACGCCGGCAAGCGGCGTGAAGGTCAGGTTGACCGGGAAGTTCCACGGGCTGATGACGCCGATGACGCCCTTCGGCTGGAACTGCAGCTCGGCCTTCGAACCGAGCAGGCCGAGCGGGAACTCCACCTTGCGCTTCTCGGGGCGCATCCATTTGGCGAGGTTCGCCTTGGCGAATTTGAGCGCGCCGATGGAGCCGGCGATGTCGGTGAGGTTCGACTGGTCCTTCGAGCGGTGACCGAAGTCCGAACACATCGCGTCGTTCAGCGCGTCGCCATGCGTGGCGAGAAGGTCGATCGACTTGTCGAGCCATTCGATGCGCTTGGCCGCCGACGGAATGCCGTCACGCAAGTGAGCCGCTTTCTGCCGGTCGAGCAGTCCGCGCATGCCAGAGCCAGGGGTTCCGTCGAGGGCCATCGTGTCTTCTCCAGAATTGAATGCGTTTCAGGGATCTGATTTGTGAACAGTGTAGCGTGCGTTCAACATTTGCGCCATGGGGCGGCCAAAGCCTTGCCCCGGGGTGAGGCTTTTCGCGGCCGGAGCAATCGGTTTAATTCCCGCCAAACCGGTTTCAGGGAGAGCGTCTGATGGCCAAGTACGAGAAGATTTCCTACGAGCGCGACGGCAATATCGCGATCATTGCGTTCGACGACGACAAGACGCTGAACGCCTGCGGCGTGGACACCGCCATCGAGCTGCTGCACGCCTTCGAGGTTGCCGCAAAGGAAGCCCGCTGCACGATCCTGACCGGCAAGGGCCGCGGCTTCTGCTCCGGCGCCAATCTCGGCGGCATGGGTTCCGGCCCGTCGATTGCGCATCCCGAATCGATGCCGGATGCCGGCAAGGCGCTGGACGCGTTTTACAATCCGCTGGTCACCGCCATTCGCGAGCACCCGCATCCGGTGATCACCGCCGTCAACGGCGCGGCGGCCGGCGTGGGCTGCGCCATCGGCCTGATGGGCGACCTCGTGATCGCCGGAAAGAGCGCTTACTTCCTGCAAGCCTTCCGCCGCATCGGCCTCGTGCCGGATGGCGGCTCGAGCTACCTTCTCGCAAAGACAATCGGCCGCGTGCGCGCCATGGAGATGGCACTTCTGGGTGAAAAATTGCCGGCCGAAACGGCGCTGCAATGGGGCCTCGTGAACCGGGTCGTGGACGATGCGAAACTGATGGAAACGGCCAAGGAATTCGCCATGAAACTGGCGACCGGTCCGACCGTGGCCCTGTCGCTGGCACGACAGTGCATCTGGGACGCGTGTGACGATGATTTCGGCACGGCGCTGCATAACGAACGCGTCGCCCAGCGCGATGCCGGACGCACCGAAGACTTCCGCGAAGGCGTCACCGCCTTCCTCCAGAAGCGCCCGGCGGAGTTCAAAGGCAAGTAATCCCAGATTGCAGCCCTGAAATGTTGTTTCCCTTAAAGATTACGAAACCCATTCTGCCCTAGTTTGCGAATCGGATGGAAAACCGGATTGGGCGCAATGGAATACAGGCTGGTGCATTTCAACTGCGCGCGCCCGATGGGCAAGTTCGACTTCAGCAATGAATTCGTTCAGGTTTTTGTCGCGCTCCTGCCGCGGATTTTCAAGGATGGCGACGCGTTTGAAGGCTTGATCCACCACGATCACGGCCTGCGCTGCCCGGATGGCAGCTGGCGCGGATTCACGAATGCGTTTCCATACCCGCCCGAGTGGCGTGCACCGGACATTTCCACCCTCGCCATCTGGCGCTCGATGGAAGACCTCAAGGCGTTCAGCCACAATGGCCGCACCCACCCGCCCGGCATGCGCCGGCTGGCGGGCGAGATCGACCGCAGCGACGGGCCGGGCTTCGTGATGTGGTGGGCAGCGAAGGGGGAGCGCTTCACGCTCGAGGATGGCTGGCAGCGTTTGCAACACCTTCGCCAGCATGGCTCGACAGATTACGCCTTCTCGCTGGACCAGCCGGTGAAGCGGCCGGCGGTCGCCTAGGGTTTCTTCTTTTTCGCAACCGGCTTTGCTGCGGCCTTGGCCCGCGCCACCGCCAGCGCGCGCCGTGCCCAGGCGCTCGCTTCGTCGGGGTCGTCCATCGCCGAGGATGGCAGGCTGACATAGCCCATGTCGATCTCTTCGCCGGTGCTCGGCTTGGTCCAGATGAAGGGCACGCAGCCTTCAGCTTCGAGGTCGGTGCGCAGCTTCGCGTCGGTCTTCAGGTATATCGTGTCATCCGCGAGCAGCGCGAACATCAGACCGTCGCGAAACACGCCCGCGCCGCCGAACATGCGGCGTATGCTGACGGGGCCCATCGGGGCGAAGAGTTCAGCCACGAATTCGTGGAAGGGGTCCGGCGGCTTGGCCATGGCTCAGGCCGCCGGGAGACCCAGGCGGTACACGCCCTTGAACGTATCCGGATCTTCGACCGGCTTGCCCTTCCGGTAGATCGAGATCGTGCCCGCCTTGTGCAGGCGGACCGCTTCGGCGCGCACATCCTTCAGCACCCGGACGAAATTGTCCGGGCTGACGGCCTTGGCCGCATCTTCCGGCGCGATCGTCTTGCCGGCGCCCCTGGCGGCGGTAAGCGAGAGGATCGCGTCGCGGACGGGGTTCTTCGGCGCGTCACTCACCAGTCAATCGCCGCATAGACGAGTTGCTGGAACTGCATGCGCATCGGATAGGTGGAGGATGGCATCAGCTGCGTGGCCTGGATGGCGATCAGTTCTTCTTCCGGGTCGATCCAGAAGAAGGTCGAGGCGAGGCCGCCCCAGCTGAAGGTGCCGTCGCTGCCGGGCTGGCGGGTCTGCACGATGTCGGTGACGACCGAGCCGCCGAGGCCGAAGCCGACGCCGTCCGCCATGACTTCGGTGAAGGCTGAACGGCCCATGCCGCGCATGGTCTGGTTATCCGGCAGGTGGTTCTGGCGCATGAACTCCCAGGTCTTGGGGCTGATGATGCGGGCGCCATCGAGCGTGCCGCCGCGCAGCAGCATCAGGGCGAAGCGGTGATAGTCGCGCATGGTGGAAGCGAGACCGCCGCCTGCATTGAGCAGGTTCGGGCGTTTGGAATAGAGTTTCGAGGCCGCGCCGCCGGGATCGGCGAGCGTCGTCTCACCCGTCTTGGCGTCCTTCTGGTAGCAAGCCATCAGACGGTGGATCTTCTCGGGCGGCACCCAGAAATCGGTGTCGTCCATGCCGAGCGGGCCGAAGATGCGTTCACGGAAGAATTCGTCGAGCGGTTGGCCGGAGATGATCTCGACGATCGCGCCGAGGGTGTCGATGGAGTGGCTGTAGCGCCATTCCGTGCCCGGAGAGAAGGCAAGCGGAAGCTGGCCGATCTGGCGGGCCATATCCTGCAGCGTGTCTTTCGGGTGGCCGACCTTGCTGTTGCGGTAGATTTCGTCGGTCTCGTCCTGGAACAGGAAGCCGTAAGTCAGGCCGGACGTGTGCGTGACCAGATCAAGCACCGTCATCTCGCGGTCCGGTTTGCGCAGCTTCGGCGCCGCCGCAGTGCCGCCATCCCACACCATCGCATTTTTGTATTCCGGAATGTAGCGGCTGACCGGATGGTCGAGCCGGATCTTGCACTCCTCGAGCAGCATCATGATGGCGAGCGTCGTGATCGGCTTGGTCATCGAATAGATGCGAAAGATCGTCTCGGCACTGATCGCTTCCTTGCCGCCCATCTCGGTCGAGCCGGTATAGCTCTCATGCGCGATCTGCCCGCCGCGCGAGACCAGCAGGCCCATGCAGGGCACCTTGCCGGTGTCGATATAGTTGGTCTTGAAATAGGCGGGCATCGCCGCGAGCCGGTCTGCATTCAGGCCGACTTCGTGCGGGTCTGTGGGGTCGTGGTCGAACATCAGAGGTTTCCTGCTTTGGCGGCCCGGGCAAGTTCGCGGGCGATGATGATCTGCTGGATCTGACTGGTGCCTTCGTAAAGGCGGAAGATGCGGACGTCGCGGTAGAAGCGTTCGATGCCGTAATCAGTGACGTAGCCGGCGCCACCGAAGACCTGCACGGCGCGGTCGGCGACGCGGCCGCAGGCTTCGGTTGCGAAAAGCTTGGCGGACGAGGCGAGCATGGTGACGTCTTCGCCTGCATCGCGGCGGCGGGCGGCGTCGAGGATCATGCACTCGGCCGCATAGGTTTCGGCCTGACTGTCGGCGATCATGCCCTGGATCAGCTGGTGCTCGAAGATCGGCTTGCCGAACTGTTTGCGCTCCAGCGCGTAGGTTACCATCTCGCGGATGAGGCGTTTGGAGACGCCGGTGGCGACGGCGGAGATATGCAGCCTGCCCTTGTCCAGCACGCTCATCGCGACCTTGAAGCCTTCGCCCTCTTTCGCAATCAGGTTTTCCGCAGGCACGCGCGCATTCTCGAAGATAACGTCGCAGATATGGGCGCCCTGCTGGCCCATCTTCTTCTCGGGCGTGCCGACGGAAAGCCCCGGCGTGTTGCGCTCGACGATGAAGGCCGAGACGCCCTTGGCGCCGGGCTCGTTCGGGTTCGTCCGTGCCATGACGGTGAACAGGTCCGCCTTGTTGGCATTGGTGATGTAGCGCTTGGTGCCGTTCAGCACGTAGTGGTCGCCGTCGCGAACGGCGCGTGTCTTGAGGCCGGCTGCGTCGGAGCCGGCTTCGGGCTCGGTCAAGGCGAAGCTGGCGATCAGGTCGCCCGAGGCGACGCCCGGCAGCCACTTGGCTTTCTGCGCCTCTGTGCCGAACAGGATCAGAGCCTGGCTGCCGATACCGATATTTGTGCCGGCAACGGAGCGGAAGGCGGGGGACGTCTTGCCGAGCTCCATCGCGACGAGGCACTCGGTTTCCATGTCGAGGTCGAGCCCGCCATACTGTTCCGGCACGGCGATGCCGAATAGGCCGAGCGCCTTCATCTCATCGATCACGTGCTGGGGGACTGCGTCTTCCTCGCCGACTTGCGCCTCGACCGGCACGCAGGTTTCGGTCACGAAGCGGCGCACCTGCTCGATCAGGGCGGCGCGGGTTTCAGCGTCAAAGGCCATGGGTTCGTCTCCCGGAGTTCTTGTTTTCGCCCCCACTTTATGCCGCAACGGCACGCTTGTCGAAGGGGGCCGTAAGGGTATGGTTGCCGCAGCTCAGACGGGCCATCGGGAGGGCGCATGGCGACGACAATCGAAACAAGCGGCGAGTTCGCAGGCTGGACCACCTGGAAGGAAGAACCTTTCGAATACCAGACGGCGGGACCTTTCTACTACAGGATCGACGACAAGGGCCCGGTGGCGGCCTTCCGCGTGGCCCGCAAGCACATGAACGCCGGCGGCGTGGTGCATGGCGGCTGCCTGATGACCTTTGCGGATTTCGCGCTGTTCGCCATCGGGCATGAGGCGATGGAAGGCAGCTATGGGGTGACCGTGGCCTTCACGGCGGAATTCATCGACGGGGCGCTGGAAGGCGAACTGCTGACCGCGCGCGGCGAGACGTTGCGCAAGGGCGGATCGCTGAGTTTCGTGCGCGGGATCGTCCACGGCGAGGATGGCCGCCCGGTTCTCAATTTTTCAGGAACAATCAAAAAACGGAGGAAACAGACATGAGCACGCAACCACCCTATCAGGAACTTTCCCGCTCGATCAAAGGCAAGACGGCGCTGATCACCGGCGCGGCCAGCGGCATGGGACGCGCGACCGCGCACCTGTTCGCGCGCGAGGGGGCGAATGTCGCCGTCACCGACCTCAAGCAGGCGAACGTCGACATCGTCGTCGAGGAGATCAAGGCCGCGGGCATCAAGCATGTGCGCGGCTGGGCGCTGGATGTCGGCGACGGCGCGGCGATCAAGCGCGTGGTGGACGAGGCGGCCGCGCATTTCGGCGGGATGGACATTCTCGTGAACAATGCGGGCTTCGCCATTCCGGCGCAGGTCGGCGAGGAAAACTACGAGGACAGCTGGGGGCCATCGATTAACGTGATGCTGACCTCGCACCAGCGCGCCATCCGCGCGGCGCTGCCCTACATGCGCAAGAATGGCTGGGGGCGGATCGTCAATATTGCGTCCACGGAAGGCCTTGGCGCGACGCCCGGCAACTCGCCCTATGTGGCGGCAAAGCATGGCGTGATCGGCCTGACGCGCGGGCTTGCAGTCGATCTCGGCCGGGAAGGCATCACCGTGAACTGTATCTGTCCGGGACCGATCACCACCGGCATCACGGCGGGCATTTCGGACGAGCACAAGGAAATCTATGCCAAGCGCCGCGTGCCGCTGCGCCGGTATGGCATTCCGGAGGAAGTGGCCAACATGACCCTGTCGCTGGTTCTGCCGGCGGCGAGCTTTCTTAACGGGGCGCACATTCCCGTTGATGGCGGAATGAACATCAAGAACGCCTAGAGCTCGAAAGCCCCGCGCGCGGCTTTCGCCTGCACGGAACAAAGCGTGAGATATTCCTTGGTCTCGGCGAGCGCCTGCTCATGGCCGGCAGCCGCCGCGCCATGTTCCGCAAAAAGGGCGTCCAGCTCCGGCGCGCGGGCGGCATTGCAGAAGGACCGCGCAAGGCGCGGCGTCGCCCGGCGGGACTGGGACGGAATTACGCTGAGATAGGCGGGAAAGTCAGACTGCAGGCGCGCCCAGATCTGCTCCCGGTGCTGAGGATTTGCCATCAGGCTGGAGGCCATGGAAGCACTGGCCGCGGCCCCGAAACTGCCATCGAAGATCAGGGCTTCTGTGCGCCTCGCAAGCTCCGGATCGGACACCGAACCGATCGCATCGGCCACAGCCTGCGTGAAGACGGCATCGTCCAGCCGCGCGCGCGCCGCGAGTATCTTGTCGAACGATACGGTCCCACCATCCGAAAACTCGACCCGTAGCGCAGCCAGATAGAGATCGCTCGACAGCCCACCCGTTCCGTCGAGCACCGGCGCGAGCTTCTGGCGCAGCTCGGCGCGAGCGGCAGGTTCGTCCAGGTAGAGCGCGCGGAAGGACAGGATCCGGGCGACCGCTTCGGCATCGCTTCCGCGCGGCGCGCGCGCATCCAGCGCTGCCGTGATCCGGGGTTTAAGTACGAAGGCATCGTCACCAGAAATCTGGTTTAGCAGGATCTCGAATGATCTGAGCGATGCGGAAACAACGGCTGCTTCCGGATGGTCCAGCGCGGGAAGCAGCAGGTTGAGATAGGTCGCACCTCCAAGCTGGCCGGCCGCAAAGGCCGCGCTTGCGCTGTCGATCACGGCCAGCGCTTCGGTGGACGGCAGGTTCATCATCGCGCCGCCAAGCGCTGTCCAGCCTTCATGAGTCAGGTCGAAGCGGTAGTAACCCGCGCCATCCGCATTCGGTACAATCAAGCCAGGGCACATCGCACCCTTGAGCGGCACAACCTTCTGCGGCGTATCGAGCAGCGTGCAGGTCTCGCCTCGGTTTGCGCCATCCTGCCAGGAAACGCAGACGGGAATGGTCCAGCGCTGATCCGCATTGATCGAGGACCCGAGCGGTTTGTAACGGCTCTGGCGGAGCGTGAGTTTAGGACTGCCCTTGCCGCAAGCCAGTTCCGCCTGGACCAGAGGCACACCTTGCTGGGTGACGAAGCTGCGAAACACTTCGCCAATCGCCGCCTCGCCCGTGGCTCGGCTGATCGCGGCGTAGAAGTCTGCACTGTCGGCCTCACCATCCGCAAACTGGCGGATATAGCGGCCAAGCGCGGGACGGAATTTCTCCGGCGTAAAATAGTGATCCACCATCCGGATCACGGATTGCCCCTTGGAATAGGTCAGCGAGTCGTAGGCGTTGCGAATATCCTCGTTGCGCCCAATAGGCCCGGCGACGATGCGGGCGCTGCTGAGGCTGTCGAGTGCCATTGCGCCCAATCCATCAGCAACCGCGGCAACCTCGTGATTGCCCTCCGGCTCCATCACGGACAGCACGGCGGTCTCGCTCCAGACAGCGAATCCTTCCTTCAGCCAGAGATCATCCCACCAGGGCGGAGTAACGAGATTGCCAAACCACATATGCGCAATTTCGTGCGCATGAATTTCCTTCAGGGCACGGATGAGGGCGGGGCCTGCATCCGGTCCTTTGAGGATTCGCGCCTCGCGGTAGGTGATCGCGGCCGCGAGCTCGGTTGCGCCCGATGGCCATTGCGGCGATGCGATGATGTCCAGCTTTTCATAGGGATAGGGCTGCTGCAGCATCTCCTCGAAGATGCGCATCATCTCGGGCGTCAGATCGAGCGCAAAGCCGAGTTCGTCGCCCTTGCCTGCCCGTGTGTATCCGGTCAGCGGCACGGCAAAATCGCGGACGCTATTGGGTGGCAGCGCCGGGCGTTCGATCCGGTCAAACTCGCCGACTGCGGTCGACAACAGGTAGGTCGAAAGCGGACGCGTCGGCGCAAACCGGATAGTTTCGAAGCCGTCGCGTGCGGGTTCGCGGGAGACCTCCGGCGTGTTGGCAATGGCATGCATGCCTTGCGGCACGGTGATCGCCATTTCGAACACGGCCTTGAAGCCCGGCTCATCAAAGCCCGGCAGGAAGCGGCGCGCCTCGATGCTTTCGGACTTGGCGAGCGCATAGAACCTGCCCTGCGATTCCACTTTGAAGAGGCCGGCAAGATTGGCGTTGAAAGGGGCCGTATAGTCGACGGCGAGCGTCACCTTTCGGGCATCCAGACGCCTGGGGAAACCGACCCAGACAACGCCTGTCTCGAGCACTTCAGTCCATGTCGCCGGGACGGTCTCGCCGCCGGCTGTGGCTGTCACCGAAATGACATCCAGATCGTCTCCGTGCAGCCAGAGGCCTATGGCGGCGGTCTTCAGATCGATGTCGATTTCCACATAGCCGCTGAACAGGGGCTCGCGAGGATCAAGGTCCAGTTCGGCCCGATAGGTGACCGGCCGGGCGAGCCCGGGCAAGCGGCCTTGCGGGGCGATGAGGGCAAGCTCTTCTGCGCTGGCGGGCTGCACGGGAAGCGTCCATGCCGAGCGCTGGGCACAGCCTGAAACGGCAAGGCTCAAGGCGGCGAGAAAGCCTATCAGGCGCATCGGTGTCTCTCCTGCGGGTGTATCGTTCCTGCCTGAGATAACGCTTCGCCCGGGATAAGAAAGCCCCGCCGCCCGGCGGTGTTTCCATCCTTGGGCAGACGGTCTGTGAAAGCCCCTAGCCTGCAAACCCGCGCGCGGTCATGGCGTCGTGCCAGCGGCCGAGGTTTGGCAGCTCCTTGTGCGGCGCCCAGCGCATCACACGGCAGAAGCCGCACGTGATATAGAGCGTGATATCCGCAATCGAGAAGCGGTCTGCGGCAACGAACTCGTTCGACGCCAGATGCGCGTCGAGACGTTCCGCCATCTTCCTTGCGGCCTTTTCGCTTTTTGCCGCAGCCTCGGCACTTTGGGGCACTTCCAGCGGCGCCATCGCGGGATGTGCATTCCGGAACCAGCCGGCGAACTGGACGAAGAACATCAGCTCGACGCGCCGGTCCCACATCTCGATGAGGGCCTTCTCCTTCGCATCGCGCCCCATCAAATTGGGCTCGGGAAACAGGGCTTCAAAATAGGTGCAGATGGCTCGGCTTTCGGTGATGCTCGTGCCGTCATCCAGAACAAGGGCAGGCACCTGCGCAAAGGGCGAGACTTCGCGGTAGCCGGCCTGCTTGTGCTCCTGCTTCATGATCGAAACTTCTTCGAGCTCCACGGCGTCGAGCTTGCCCTTGGCCCGAAGGAAGTAGACGACCCGGTCCGGATTGGGTGCCTGCGGGCTGTGATAGAGCTTCATATGTGCCTCCTAGAATTTTCTTGTCAGACCGACGGTCGCGTTCAGCGGCTCGCCGGGGAAATAGCGCTCATTGCCAAAGCCGACGTCGGCACGGTCGGCATAGGCCTCATCTGTCAGATTACGGAGGATCAGCGAGGCTTCGAGCGAGTCCGTGATATCCCAGCCGGCGCGCGCACCCAGGACCGTGTGTCCCGGATAAGTGACGGTGTTGGCAGGATCGGTGAAGTATTCCCCGACATGCTCCACCGTCAGCGACAGTTTCAGCGCATCAGTCGCCTTCCAGTCAAGGCGCGCATCGGCGAGCCATTCGGGCGCCGTATCGATGGCGTTTCCGGACGTGATCCGCTCCTGCGCGGCAACGACCGGACGGTCGAACGTGTACTCCTGATCGCTCCAGGCGAGGTTGCCCCCAAAGCTCAGGCGGTCGTCTATGCGCAGCGTTGCGGACGCCTCAACACCGACATGCCGGGTGGATCCATCGACGACATTCAGGCCGTCGGAATCGCGGAAGAAGAAATTTTCCTTCTCCATCCAGTAAGCGGCTATGTCGAAATCGAGATGGCCGAACAGCGCCTCGCCGCGCACACCGGCTTCAACGCTGTCGATCGTCTCGGCTTCGATCTCACCGGCCACTTGCCTGTTCTGAAGGCGGTAGAGATCCGAGACCTGAGGCGCGCGGGCGCCGCGCGCATAGTTCGCATAAAGACTGTACCAGTCCCGATCCCAGACGAGGCCGAGCTTCGGCGTCAGGAAGCTGAAATCATCAGAGCGATCCGCAGGCACGTTGAAACGGCCATTGATGCCCGCCGGTGCGCGCGTGTCGTAGGCATAGTCGTGCGTCTCGCCGCGCAGGCCCGCGAGCAGACGGAGATTTTCCGTCAGGTCGATATCTGCCTCGGTCCAGAGAGCGTAGACCTTCGTATCGACCGAATAGTTGTAGTGAATGCCTTGCGGAAACTGGTTGTTGGCCGGGGGGAAACCGAATGTGGGGCGCGCCTGGATTTCGCGCAAATAGCCACTGGCTGCGTCAACATCCGCGCCGAAGCGCCAACTGACCGGACCATCCGTATCCAGATCATAACGCACCATCAGACCGCCGCCGGTATGCGCATTCTTCTCGATGCCGCCATAGGGCAGGAAGTGCTGCGAGAAGATCATGCCCTGGCTGTGCAGGTTTGGCGTGAGGATGAGATTTCCCGGGCCAAGTTCGCGCTCAAGGCGCAGACCGGCGCGTGCCGACCAGGCATCGCGGAAGGCTTCCGGGTTAAGATTGGTTTCGGCAAGTTCGCGGTTTTCGTAGGCGCGGGGCCCCTGTATGAAGCTCGCCGTTTCCTGATTGAGACTCGAGGCCGAAATCCAACCGTTCGCATCCCACTCGCCGAACGCTTGGCGCGTCATCACGGAAATCTTCTGCTGCTCGCCGCCTGTGGCATCGCGCCAGCCTTTATCTTCCATGAGCGACAGGTTGAGCCGAGTGTCCTGCCCAAGATTGACAGAGGCATCACCCCGCAGGCGGCCCAGCGATCCGTAGCTGGCGCGCAGGGACTGTTGACCGTCCGCATCCGGAAGGATCACGTTGATCAGTCCGTGTACGGCGTTTGATCCATACTTCGCGCTGCCCGGCCCACGGACGACTTCGATGCCTGCCGCGACTTCAAGATGTGGCTCGATCAGGCTGTTGACGTTGCCAAAGGCGGGCGAGCGGGTAGGCACGCCATTTTCGAGAATGAGGAAACTTCCCTGCCCGGCCCCGCCGGTCAGCACCGGAGACCGGATCGCGATCAGATGCTCCTGCCCGGAGTTCATCTGGATGTTCACGCCCGGTGCCTGATTGAGAATCTCGGCGGGACGGTCGGCCGCCGTCTCGGAAATCAGATCTGCATCGATGACCGACTGCGCGCCCGGGTCATTGCTGCGCCGGTCCACCCAGACAGCAACAGGCGAAAGCCGATAGTCTGCGATGACGACGGAGTCGGTGTCGCCCTCGCCTGCCTGCGCCAGCGCGTTGGGCGCCGTGAGGGTCAGGGCTGCGGCCAGCCCGATCGCCCATTCGGAACGCTTCACCCGCCCGCCCCTGCAAACAGCTGATACGGCAGCGCGCCAACCACGGCCGCCGAAAGGCAGGTCGCCAGCGTGCCGGCCAGCAACGTGTGCCACGCCAGCTTCAGGAAGTCGTCGCGCCGCTCCGGCTCCATGATCGAGAGCCCCCCGATCAGTATTCCGATCGAGCCAAAGTTCGCGAAGCCGCAGACGGCATGCGCGGTAATCATCCTTGTGCGCGGATCCATTTCCTCTACCGGCACGTTGGCCAGCTGGATAAAGGCGACGAACTCGGTGAGCACCGTCTTCACGCCCATCAGGCCGCCTGACTTGGAGGCCTCCTCCATCGGCACGCCGACCATGTACATCAGCGGCGCGAAGATCCAGCCCAGGATACGTTCGATAGACAAGGCCGACCCGGCGACATCCGGAAGCGCCTTGAAGCCTTCGTTAACAAGGTAAAGCAAAGCGAGCGCTGCGATCAGCATCGTCGCGATGTTGAACACGATCTTCAACCCGTCGGTGGCGCCGGTCGAGAAGGCGTCCATCGTCGAGGCATACTTGAAATCGGGTTGCTGGTTGTTTTCGCTCGTGACTTGCGATTCCGGGATCAGTGTCATTGCCACGGCGACCGCGGCGGGCGCCGCCATCATCGAAGCAACGAAGAGCTGTGTGATCGGGTTGGCCAGTTTTCCATCGAGCATGGTCGCGTAGACGACCATCACCGAGCCCGCGATCGTGGCGAAACCTGCGGTCATCATGATCAGCAGCTCGGTGCGGGTCATGGTCTTGAGGTATGGCCGCACAAGCAGCGGCGCTTCCGTCATGCCCATAAACACGTTGGCCGATACCGCGAGCGAAGTCGGCCCGCTGATACCCATCGTCCGCCGGAAGATCGCGGCGAAGGCCGTGGTGATCCATTTCAGGATGCCCCAGTGCCATAGCATCGCGGAGAGCGCAGCGACGACAATAATCAGTGGAAGGATCTGGAAGAAGAAAGAGGGCGGCACGAGTCCTTCCGCTGTCGTGAACGGTGTGAACGGCTGCGCGACGAGTGTGTTGTCGCCGACGTAGCCGAAAACGAAGTTGGTGCCGTAACGCGTCGCATCAACCAGCGCTTTGATCACCGGGTTGTCGCCGCCTTCAACGCTGCCGCCTATTCCCAGCAGCTTCGGGAGGCCAAAAAAAAGCAAGGCGAAGGTAAACTGCAGCAAGGTGGCGCCGAGGATAATCTTCCAGGGTAGAGCCTTGCGGTTCGAAGAAATGGCCCAGCACAGCGCGTAAATCGCCAGGATGCCGAGCAGCGCGCGGCCATTGTCCCATCCCCATTCGTATCCAGCCGGCATGGTCCCTCGCACCTCTCGATTACTGTAACCCCGCCGGAAGGCTTAGCGGCGCCGCCCGGACTTGGAAAGCAGGCTTTGGCAACGCATGCCGCAGACCGCCGCTGACGGGGCAACTTCATCAAGCAAAATCCCCCCGGTTGTAGCCGGAGGGACCCTGTTTCAAGCGTGAGCCCAGCTCAGCCGAGTTTGCAGACGCAGATCTTGTTGCCGTCCGGGTCGCGGAAATAGGCGCCGTAGAAGGTCGGCATCCGGTTACCCGGTGCGCCTTCGTCGGTCGCGCCGAGCGCGATGGCCTTGGCATAGACCTTGTCGACCACTTCCTTGCTGGCGCAGGCCAGCGCCGGCATCACGCCATTGCCGACGGTCGCCGGTTTCTGATCATAGGTATCGCCGATACCGATCATCGGCTGGCCCGGGCCGACGCCGTAGAACTGAAGCCGTTCGTTGGCGAAAAAGCGCTTGGCGCCCATTTCGCCGAGGACGGCGTCATAGAAAGCCAGGGCCTTTTCCTTGTTGTTGGTTCCAAGGGTTAAATAAGCGAGCATGGTTTCCTCCGTTTCGCTGGACGGCAGCAAACATGCCGCAGCCCTCGCGGCAAGAGGTGACGCAGCGGATGCGCTTGACGTTGACGTGAACGTCTGGTGTGACACCGCCCAAACTGCACAACCGTATCAGGAGACCCCCATGTCCGAGATCCGTTTTGACGGCCGCGTTGCCATTGTCACTGGCGCTGGCGGCGGCCTTGGCCGCGCCCACGCCCTGGAACTTGCCCGCCGCGGCGCGAAGGTCGTGATCAACGATCTCGGCGGCTCGCGCGATGGCACCGGCGGCAACTCGGCCGCTGCCGAAGCCGTGGTGAAGGAAATCGAAGCCTTCGGCGGCGAAGCAATCGCCAACGGCTCTTCGGTCTCGGACGTCGACGGCGTCAAGAAGATGATCGACGACACGATGGCCAAATGGGGCCGCATCGACATCATCATCGCCAATGCCGGCATCCTGCGTGACCGGTCCTTCTCGAAGATGTCGGTCGAGGACATTGACCTGGTGCTCGCGGTTCACCTGCGCGGCAGCTTCCTGCCCGTCCACGCCGCCTGGGACATCATGAAAGCCCAGAATTACGGCCGCATCGTCGTCACCACTTCGTCCACCGGCCTCTATGGCAATTTCGGCCAGGCCAATTACGGCGCCGCCAAGCTCGGCGTGGTCGGCATGATGAACACGCTGAAGATCGAGGGCGCGAAGAACAACATCACCGTCAACACGGTTTGCCCGATTGCCGCCACCCGCATGACAGAAGACATCATGAACGAGCAGATGCTCTCTGCCCTCAAGCCGGAATACGTGACCCCCGGCGTCATGAACCTCGTCAAGGAAGATGCCCCGACGGGCGTCATCCTCTCGGCGGGTGCGGGCGCCTTCTCGATGGCGCGCATCGTTGAAACCGCTGGCGTCTTCGTCGGCGCCGGCGAAGCGCTGACGGCCGAAGCCGTGGCCGCCAAGTGGGACCAGATCACCGACGTGGGCACCACCCGCCCCGCCTTCAAATCCGGCGGCGAGCATGGCCAGAACATCTTCGCAGCGGTCGCCGCTGGCGTGAAGTAACCCGTCGGTCTTGCCAAAATCAGGCGCGGGTCGCAGGCTCTCCTGAAATCAGGAGATGCTCATGCGACTCGCCCTACTTGCCCTTTTCCTGACCCTTCTTGCCGGCTGCGGCCATTTCAAGAAAGACGCGGAGGCTGAAACAGCGCCTGCCGCGGAAGTGAGCCGCCCTATCGCGGGCGTGGGAGAAATGTGCAGCGGCATCGCGGGCATCCAGTGCGCCGAAGGCCTCAGCTGCATTTTCGAGGAAGGCGTCTGCAGCAGCATGGCCGACGCGTCTGGCACCTGCGTGAAAACGCCGACGATCTGCACGCGCGAATACATGCCCGTTTGCGGCTGTGACGGCGTGACTTATGGCAACAAGTGCGGCGCGCTCGCGGCCGGTGTCAGCGTCGCCTACAAGGGCGGATGCCCGCCGAAGGGCAGCTGAAATCCTGTTTGAATTCCGGTCTGTCCGGCTTCAAGTTTGAAACGGCCAAGTCAAGCGGCGACCTCAATCACCACCGCCGCCCCCGCCGCCGTCTCCGCCTCCGCTGTCGCCGTCGGCAGAGGCAGTATCGCCGGTCACCTTCTCGTGGCTGTCGCCCAACGGCGTGTCATCGAAGGACTTTCTGCCCGCATCATGTCCGATCACGCTGCCCGGAAGCACCGGACCCGGATCATCACTGCCGCGCCGCCAGTCGCGCGGTGGCCGCTTCGGCGTCTGGCGCAGTGCGAAGAATGCGATCACCGCGCCGACCAGCAGAAGGAAGACCAGAACCTTCACCACGTGTTCGCCGCCTTCCCGTCGGTCACGCTTCGGTCTTGCGCAGGTACATCGAGTTCTTCGGCTTCGCGAACAGGCGCTCGACCATTGGAACGAAGAATTCCAGCGGCTCGCTCTCATACTCCGGATCGAAGGCGGACTGGTCGTAGAGATGACAGAACTGCGCGCAGTATTCGAAATGCGGGCTGTCGCGGAACTGGTCACGGAAGTTCCGGTCAAGCCCCAGATGATGGAAGAAGTAATAGCCCTGGAAGGCGCCATGATTCGCGACCATCCAGTGATTGGCCTCCGACACGAAAGGCTTCAGGATAGCGGCCGCCACATCCGGATGATTGAAGCTGCCGAGCGTGTCGCCGATATCGTGCAGCAGCGCGCACACCACGTACTCTTCATCGCGGCCGTCGCGGTGGGCCCGCGTGGCGGTCTGCAGCGAGTGCGTCAGCCGGTCGACCGGGAAGCCGCCATAGTCGCCGTCCAGCAGCTTCAGGTGGTCGATGACCCGCTTGGCGAGGCCCTTGTTGAAGTGTTTGGCGTGCTCGGAAATGATGTCCCAGTCTTCCTTGGACCCTTCGAGCATTTCGCGGAACTTCGCCTGCTCGCCCATTTTCAGATCATCGGCCATGCGTTTCCTCCTCTTTGACAGGAGATTAACCCGGAAATCCGGAGCTGCAAAGCAAGAGCCCCGAGCGTTTCCGCCCGGGGCTCCCGGCCCTTGCCGTCAGTCCCAGAGATTCCCGAGGGCAAGGCGCATCCGCCAGGCATTCAGGAGGGGTGCAACCGCCGGCGCGGGCGGGTCATAGGCCCGGTCCTCGAGCCGCCGCAGCAGCCCGCCCCAGGATTCGCCCGTCCGCACGCCCGCCGACTGCGCGGCCTGAGCGATGGCCAAGAGGACGGCGTCCTCAAGGTCAACATTGTCACGCCCACGCGCCTCGGCAAGGCGCCAGCCGGCGGGGTCCTGCCGCAGAGCGACAGCAGCAGGGCCGCCGTCTCCGCGCCAGACATAGACCGCCATACGACCGCCGGAGATGTCTCCGACGAAGTCCCGCAGGCAATTGCGGAACTCGAGCGCCACCGCGTTCAGCGTCTCCAGCTGGCGAACCGGCTGGAAAGGCGCCGGAAGATCCGGAGGCGGAGCAACCGGCGAGAAGGCCGGCGGCAGGATCACATCGCGGGCCATCTCGAACAGACCGCCCGCCGACTTGGCCCGGCTGAGGCGCTGGGCCAGGTCACGCGTGGCGCCCTCACCCCGAACCCGGATCGCAATCGACCAGGCCGAGGCAAGGTCCGCCGCCGCTGCTTCATCCGTACCAAGATGAGCGACGACCGGCGCGAGGTGCAGCGCCGGCGGCAGCGCCGAAATGATCGCGAACGCCTCCGGACGCAGCACCTTCATGTGCCGGATGAGCACCGCCGCTTCCGGCTCGCCGAAGACGGCCAGGAAACGCGCGTACTCTTCCGCCCGCCACAGGACTTCTCCCATGCGGCCGAGCGCCTTGACCAGTCCGCCCGGCGCCGCCTCGCCATAAAGCTCGGCGGCGAGTTCTCCGTCGCGGGCACGGGCCGCCATCCACTGGACGTGCGCGGCTGTTTGCCCGCTCCGTCCGGCAAGAATGGCCGCGGCATGGCGCCGGGCTGCCGGCAGCGCGAGGAAATCCTCATGCGGCGCGGGCCAGACGCGTGCCATCGCCGCTGCATGGCTTGCGGCAAGGAATGCCAGGAGCGGCGTGATCGCCGGCGCCGAACGGATGTCCAAAGCAGCCGGCAGGGTCATGGGCGTGCCCATGATCCACCTCCTTTCAAACCGCACGCAGGCAACGGGGCGCGCCCGCTTGCGGCGTTGAACTGTTTCAGTGCGAGGTCAGGCGCCTACCGGCAAACGCGCGGGGCGGCGTGACACGCTCCCCGTATTCGCGAGGAGCAGACATCGTGAGAATGTAGCTGCTTCATGTGTGGCTCTCGGTTTGTCCGGAAACGGATAATGTCCGATCCGGGAGCGGGCGTATAATCCCGCCTGCGACATTCTGTCAAGCGCATGCTCAAAAACAAAAAAGCCCGGACCGCGTGGTCCGGGCTCTTTGAAACGCCATAAGGCGCGATCAGTCGTTCGCGGCTTCCAGCTCGGCAGCGTGGCGGGCCTTGTCGGCGGCGCCTTTGGCGGCCGGGTCGCGGTCAACCAGCTCGAGCACGGCGAGCGGAGCGTTGTCGCCCGGGCGGAAGCCGGCCTTCAGAACGCGGGTGTAGCCGCCATTGCGGCTCTTGTAGCGGGCGCCCATCACGTCGAAGAGCTTGCGGACAGCTTCCTCGTTGCGGACCTGCGCCAGGGCCGAACGGCGGGCAGCCAAGTCGCCCTTCTTGGCGAGGCTGACGAGCTTGTCCATGATCGGCGCCATTTCCTTGGCTTTCGGCAAGGTGGTGACAATCTGCTCGTGCTCGATCAGGCTCGCTGCCATGTTGGCGAACATCGCCTTGCGGTGCGAGGTCGTCTTGTTGAGCTTGCGGTGGGCAATCTGGTGGCGCATGGCGTTTTGTCCTTCCGAGGTGGTCAGCCCCCGGTCATTCCTGGGCTAGATGTGATCGTCGTATTTCTTGGCGAGGCCTTCGATGTCCTCAGGCGGCCAGTCCGGCACTTCCATGCCGAGGTGCAGGCCCATTCCGGCGAGGACTTCCTTGATCTCGTTCAGCGACTTGCGGCCGAAGTTCGGGGTACGGAGCATTTCCGCTTCCGACTTCTGGATGAGATCGCCGATGTAAACGATGTTGTCGTTCTTCAGGCAGTTTGCCGAACGCACGGAGAGCTCGAGTTCGTCGACCTTCTTGAGGAGGACCGGGTTGAAGCCCAGGTCCGTCTCGTCGGCCGAGCCACCCACGTCGAGGGTCGGCTCTTCGAAGTTGATGAACAGCTGAAGCTGGTCCTGCAGGATGCGCGCGGCATAGGCCACGGCGTCTTCCGGCGAGACCGAACCATCGGTTTCAACGTCGAGGGTCAGCTTGTCATAGTCGAGCACGGTGCCTTCGCGCGTGTCTTCGACCTGGTAGCCGACGCGGCGGACCGGCGAATAGATCGCGTCAATCGGGATATAGCCGATCGGGGCATCTTCCGGACGGTGCGAGTCGGCGGCGACATAGCCCTTGCCGGTCGCAACGGTGAATTCCATGCGCACTTCCGAGCCGCCATCCAGCGTACAGATCACGTGGTCGGGGTTCAGGATTTTCACGTCGCCCGAGGTTTCGATCTGGCCGGCTTTGACTTCGCCCGGGCCTTTCGCACGAAGCACCATGCGCTTCGGCGTTTCCGATTCCATGTAGATGGCGACCTGCTTCAGGTTCAGCACGATCGTGGTGACGTCTTCACGCACGCCCGGAATCGCCGAGAACTCGTGCACGACGCCGTCGATCTGGACGCCGATGATCGCAGCGCCTTGCAGCGAGGAGAGCAGAACGCGGCGCAGTGCGTTGCCCAGCGTCGTGCCATAGCCGCGCTCGAGCGGCTCGACGACGAGCCTTGCCTTGCGCTTGGAGTCGTAACCGGCCTGAACGACAGGGCGGTTCGGACGGATCAGCACTTTCCAGTTGCGGTCATTCACGTTGGTCATTCGGTTTCCTCAGGAAAGGAATCGCCGCGCCATTCAAGGCGCAGCAGGGGGTATTCTTGAACTAGACGCGGCGGCGCTTCGGCGGGCGGCAGCCATTGTGCGGGATCGGCGTCGTATCGTTGATCGCAGTGACGGTAAGGCCGGCGGCCTGCAGGGCGCGCAGCGCGCTCTCACGGCCCGAACCCGGACCGCGCACGCGCACTTCAACCGTCTGGAGGCCGTGTTCTTTGGCTTTCTTAGCAGCGTCCTCAGCAGCCATCTGGGCTGCATAAGGCGTCGACTTGCGCGAGCCTTTGAAGTCCATCACGCCCGAGGAAGACCACGAGATCGTGTTGCCCTGGGCGTCGGTGATGGTGACCATCGTGTTGTTGAAGCTCGAGTTCACGTGAACAACACCCGAGGTGATGTTCTTGCGTTCGCGGCGGCGGATACGGTTAGCTTCGCGGGCCATGGAATCTCAGTCCTATTTCTTCTTGCCGGCGATCGGCTTGGCCGGGCCCTTGCGGGTACGTGCGTTGGTGTGGGTACGCTGGCCGCGGACCGGGAGCTTCTTGCGGTGACGCAGGCCGCGGTAGCAGCCAAGATCCATCAGGCGCTTGATGTTCATCGAGGTTTCGCGGCGAAGGTCGCCCTCGACGAGATAACCGGCATCGATCGTTTCACGGATCTTGCTGACTTCCGCGTCGGTGAGCTGGTTCACCCGGCGGGCTTCCTCAACGCCGACTTTCTCGCAGATTTCCTTTGCGAAAGCCGGGCCGATCCCGTGAATGTAGCGCAGCGCGATAACCACGCGCTTGTTGGTCGGAATGTTTACGCCTGCAATACGGGCCAAGGCCGTTTCTCCTCAAGCGGATGATCAAACATGAAATGCGCGCCAACCGGGTGAAATACCCGTCGCGCGCACCGGCGGTTAAGCCTGAAGCTAAGAAACGAGGCTTATAGCCACGCTTTTTCGCCCGTCAACAGAAGAACTGCGCGGTTCAGGCCGATTGTTTCAGGGCCGCATCAATCGACGCAGCCACGGCTTCGATCGTGCCCATCCCGTCGACTTCAACGAGTACGCCACGTTCCGCATAAAGCGGCACGAGCGGGGCCGTATCTTCGTAGTAACGCTCAAGACGGCGGGAAAACGTGGCCGGATTATCGTCCGCGCGTCCCTGCTCCTCGAATCGCTTGGTCACCCGGGCCAGGAGGCGTTCGTCATCCACCCGCATCCGGATTACCAGATTCACCTGTTCGCCCCGCGATTGCAGCAGGCGGTCCAGGGCTTCGGCCTGCCCGATAGTTCTCGGGAAGCCGTCAAAAATGAAGCCCGGCGCACCGGCGCGGGCTGTTAGTTGTTCATCGATCAGGTCGATCACGATCTCATCAGAGACCAGGCCGCCTTCATCCATGATCCGGGCAACCCGTTGTCCCAGCTCCGACCCGGAGGCCCGCGCCGCGCGGAGCATGTCTCCGGTCGAAAGCTGGACGTAGCTGCGCTGTTCGACCAGCCGCTTGGCCTGTGTGCCCTTGCCGGCCGCAGGCGGCCCAAACAGGATCAGATTCACTTACGCTTGCCCCCGAGCTTCGACTTCTTGATCATCCCCTCATACTGGTGGGCGATCAGGTGCGACTGTATCTGCGTTACCGTATCCATTGTCACGGAAACGACAATAAGCAGCGAGGTCCCACCAATATAAAAAGGTATCTGTGGGAAATAGACCCGGAGCAATTCAGGCAGGATACAGATGAAGACGAGGTACAGTGTGCCGATCGTCGTGAGGCGCGTCAGGACATAGTCGATATAGGCGGCGGTGTTCGAGCCGGGCCGTATGCCAGGGATGAAGCCGCCATACTTGCGCAGGTTGTCCGCGGTTTCCTGCGGATTGAACATGATCGAGGTGTAGAAGAACGCGAAGAACACGACCAGCAGCGCGTAAGTTACGATGTAGGTCCACGAGCCCGGCGAGAAGTTCGCGGCCAGCCAGCCCAGAATGCCGGTGGCAGCTGCGGGATCCGCGCCGGCGCCCGAGCCCAGGAAGCCGACGGCCGTCATCGGCAGCATCAGCAGCGCGCTGGCGAAGATCGGCGGAATGACGCCGGCCGTGTTGATCTTGAGCGGCAGGAAGCTGCGCTGGCCCTGAGCAAACCCCTGGCTCTGCTGGCGTTTCGGATAGTGGATGATGAGCCGGCGCTGCGAGCGCTCGATGAACACGATGAAGACGATCAGGCCGATGACCATCGCGGCAATCGCAAGCACGAAACCGATATCGACCGAGGTCGTACGGGCCTGGGCCACGAGGTTGTAGATCGCGCGCGGAAGCTCAGCGACGATCCCGGCGAAGATGATCAGCGAAATGCCGTTGCCGATTCCGCGCGCCGTGATCTGCTCGCCCATCCACATCAGCAGCATCGTGCCGCCGGTCAGCGTGACCACGGCCGTCAGGATGAAGAACCAGGACGCAATGCCTTCAAGCCGGAACGAGGCGAGCCCGCCCGCGATGGCGAACGACTGCACCAACGCAAAGACCAGTGTCAGGTAACGCGTGTACTGGTTGATCTGCTTGCGGCCCGCTTCGCCTTCTTTCTTGAGCTTTTCAAGTGTAGGCGAGGCGGTCGTCATCATCTGGATGATGATCGAGGCCGTGATGTAGGGCATGACGTTGAGGGCGAAGATGCCCATCCGCTCGACGGCGCCGCCGGAGAAGAGGTTCATCGAGCCGAGGATACCGCTCGACTGGCTCTGGAAGTATTCTGCGTAGGCCGACGGATCGAGGCCGGGAAGCGGGATGAACGTGCCGAGCCGGTATAGAACCAGGATACCGAGCGTGAACAGGATCCGCGCCTGCAGGTCCTTCGCTTTTGCAAATGTCCCGAAATTGAGATTGCGGGCCATTTGTTCAGTAGCGTTCGCCATCGGCTCACGAGCCTCCCTGAAAGACGTTCGCCGCCAAAGATCGGCGGCGAGGTATGGTTTGTGAAGGGGTGTTAAGCAAGAACCCCGTATTATTCGGCAGCGGCTTCCTTGACCGGGCCCGTGATCGTCACCGATCCGCCAGCCTTTTCAACGGCTTCGACGGCAGCTTTCGAGGCGCCTGTCACCGTGATCTTCAGCTTCTTGGGCGCATCGCCCTTGGCCAGAAGGCGCACGCCGTCGCGAACATTGCGCACCAGGCCTGCCGCGACAAGCGACTCCTCAGTCACATTCGAGGCATCGAGGTTGCCGGCTTCGATCGCTTTCGTGATGCGGCCGAGGTTCACCCAGGAATGATTCTTCGAGCTCGGCGCCGTGAAGCCACGCTTCGGCAGGCGCATGTAGATCGGCATCTGGCCGCCTTCGAAGCCGTTGACGGCAACGCCCGAACGCGCGTGCTGACCCTTGACGCCGCGACCGGCAGTCTTGCCCTTGCCGGAGCCGACGCCGCGGCCGACGCGCATGCGCTTCTTGGTGGAGCCTTCGGCGGGAGAGAGGTCGTTGAGTTTCATGACGTTAGGACTTTCGAATGCGGGGAGTGGCGGGGACGTGGGCTACGTCTTATTCGCCGACGACTTCCACGAGATGTGAGACCTTGCGGATCATGCCGCGAACTTCCGGCGTATCCACGAGTTCCTTGCTGCGGCCGACCTTGTTCAGGCCGAGGCCCTGCAGCGTCTGGCGCTGGTCGGGCTTGCGGCCGATCGGGCTGCCGATCTGGCGAACGGTGAGTTTCTTCTGGGCCATCGGTTTATGCCTTATCAGTTCGTCGAGTCAGCCATGCCGGCTTCGGACGCGCCATCGGCACGGCGGCCGACAACGTCCTGAACCTTCAGGCCGCGTTTCGAAGCGACGGTGCGCGGGCTTGCCTGCTCCTTGAGAGCGTCAAACGTGGCGCGAACCATGTTGTAGGGGTTCGAGGAGCCGATTGACTTGCCGACGACGTCCTGGACGCCGAGCACTTCCATCACGGCGCGCATCGGACCACCGGCGATCACGCCCGTGCCCGGAGGGGCAGCGCGCAGAACCACTTTGCCAGCGCCGTGACGGCCAGCGCCATCATGGTGAAGCGTGCGGCCTTCGCGAAGCGGAACGCGGACCAGGTTACGCTTGGCTTCTTCAGTTGCCTTGCGGATGGCTTCCGGAACTTCGCGGGCCTTGCCCTTGCCGAAGCCGGCACGGCCCTTCTGGTCACCGACCACGACGAGCGCAGCAAAACCGAAGTTCTTGCCGCCCTTCACGGTCTTGGCGACGCGGTTGATGCCAACCAGCTTGTCGACGAGTTCAGAGGCTTCGCTCTCGCGTTCGCGCGGTTGCTCGCGATCACGGCGGCGGCCTCTTTTCTCTCCTCTTTCCTCAACCATCAGGCAAACTCCTTAGAATTTGAGACCGCCCTCACGGGCGGCGTCTGCCAGAGCTTTCACCCGGCCGTGGAACATGTAACCGCCGCGATCGAAGACAACGTCTTCAACACCGGCCTTTTTCGCGCGCTCGGCAATCGCCTTGCCAACGCGGACTGCGGCGTCGATGTTGCCGCCCGTCTTCGCGTCGCCGATCACTTCGGTTTCGAGCGTCGAGGCCGAAACGAGCGTAATGCCCTTCTCGTCGTCGATGATCTGCACCGAGATATTCTTGTGGCTGCGCGAGACCGAGAGGCGCGGAAGGCCTTCGGCGACTTTGCGGAGCTTGGTGCGGACGCGCTGGGCGCGGCGCTGCATCTTTTCGCGTGACGTCTTCATGGCTTACTTCTTCTTGCCTTCCTTGCGGCGGACGTATTCGCCCTGCAGGCGGATACCCTTGCCTTTGTAGGGCTCTGGCGGGCGGAACTTCTTGATTTCGGCGGCAACCTGGCCAACGGCCTGCTTGTCGGCGCCGGTGATCACGATCTCGGTCGGCTTGGAGGAGGCCAGCGTGATGCCGGCCGGCGCCTTGTACACCACGTCGTGCGAATAACCGAGCGCCAGCTTCAGGTCCTTGCCCTGCATCTGGGCGCGGTAGCCGACGCCGACGAGTTCGAGCGTTTTCGTGTAGCCCTTGGTGACACCGTCAACGAGGTTCGATGCGCGGGCGCGCGCCGTGCCCCACTGGGTGCGGGCATTGGCGTCGAGCGACTCGGCGAGCGTCGGAGGACGTTTGCCTTTGGCCTTGGCCGCTTCGATCGTTTCGTTGGCTGCCTTCAGGAGGTCAGCGCGCGGCATGACCGACAGCTCACCATTCTCGAGCTTCGGCGTGATGACTTCCGGCAGGACGAGCTCAAGCTCACCCTTCGGGCCTTTTGCCTTGATCGTCTGGCCGCTGACGGACACCGTGGCGCCTGCCGGGACTGCGATCGCGAGTTTTCCGATACGGGACATCTTACATGCCTCCTAGAATACGCGGCAGAGAACTTCGCCGCCGACATTCTTGGCGCGCGCAGCGTTGTCCGACATCACGCCCTGCGAAGTCGACAGGATGGAGATGCCAAGACCGTTGCGAACGAGCGGAATGTCCGACACGGACGAATAGACCCGGCGGCCAGGCTTCGAGATGCGTTTGATCTCGGAGATGACCGGCTGGCCCTCATAATATTTGAGTTCGATTTCGAGGGACTTGTGACCGTCCTTCTCGATTTCAGCATACCCACGGATGTAGCCCTCAAGGGCGAGCACATCGAGCACGCGAACGCGCAGCTTCGATGCCGGGGTCACGACTTTCGTCATGCCGCGCATCTGAGCGTTGCGGATGCGGGTGAGCATATCGCCGAGGGGATCAGAAATGTTCATGTCTTCCCTCCTCTCCTACCAGCTGGATTTCACGAGACCGGGGATCTGCCCGCGCGAGCCAAGCTCACGAAGCGCGATCCGCGACATCTTCAGTTTACGGTAATAGGCACGCGGACGGCCGGTGACTTCACACCGGTTGCGGACGCGGTTCTCGGCCGTGTTGCGGGGCATCTGGGCGAGCTTGATGCGCGCCTTGAAACGTTCTTCCAGCGACAGGTTCTCGTCCATCGCGGCCGCCTTGAGCGACGCGCGCTTGGCCGCATAACGCTCGGCGAGTGCCTTGCGCTTGTTGTTCTTCTCGATTGCGCTCTTCTTTGCCATCTAAGCAGATCTCCTGGCGCTAATTACGGAACGGGAAGCCGCACTCTGCGAGGAGTGCTTTGGCTTCTTCGTTCGTCTCGGCGGTGGTGCAGACGATGATGTCCATGCCGCGCACCTCATCCACCTCGTCATAGTTGATCTCCGGGAACACGATGTGCTCCTTGACGCCCATGGCATAGTTGCCGCGACCGTCGAAGCTCTTCCCGTTGAGACCGCGGAAGTCCTTCACGCGCGGCAGCGCGATCGTGGTCAGCCGGTCGAGGAACTCGTACATGCGGTCACGGCGGAGCGTGACCTTTGCACCGATCAGCATGCCTTCGCGCAGCTTGAAGCCGGCGATCGACTTGCGGGCCTTGGTGGCAACCGGCTTTTGGCCGGCGATGCGCTCGAGCTCAGCCAGGGCCGCCTTGATCTTCTTGGAGTCGCTGACGGCTTCGCCAACGCCCATGTTGATCACGACCTTGTCGAGCTTCGGAACCTTCATCGGGTTCGAATAGTTGAACTGCTCCTGCAGCTTCGCCCGGATCTCTTCCCGGTACTTCCGCTTGAGGCGGGGCTCATATGCCTCAGACATCGATCGATTCCCCTGAACGTTTTGCAAAGCGCGTCTTGCGGCCGTGCTGGTCAACCTTGAATCCGACGCGGACGGCCTTGCCATCGCGCGGATCGACATGCGCCACGTTGGACACGTGGATCGGCGCCTCGAACGACTTCATGCCGCCCGGGTCCATCTGGCTCGGCTTCTGGTGGCGCTTCACGAGGCCAACCCCGCGAACCACGACCTTGTTTTCGTCCGGCAGCACTTTCAGGACTTCGCCCTGCGTGCCCTTGTCCTTGCCCGAGATGATGACGACGGTGTCGCCCTTCTTGATCTTCGCGGCCATGACTACAGAACCTCCGGCGCCATGTTGGCGATCTTGACCTGGTTCTTCGCGCGAAGTTCGCGCGGAACCGGTCCGAACACCCGCGTGCCGATCGGCTCGCCGTTATTGTTGATCAGGACGGCAGCGTTCGAGTCGAAGCGAATCGTCGAGCCGTCGGCCCGGTTGATGTCCTTCGACACGCGGACCACGACCGCCTTGCGGACGTCGCCCTTCTTCACGCGGCCCGTCGGGATCGCTTCCTTGATCGAGACGACGATCACATCGCCCACCGAGGCGTAACGGCGCGCAGCGCCGCCGAGCACCTTGATGCACATCACGCGGCGAGCGCCCGAGTTATCGGCGACGCGCAGGTTTGTCTGCATCTGGATCATGCTTCGGTTCCTTCATCAGTGACGAGTTCCCAGCGCTTCAGCTTGGACTTCGGCGCGCACTCGCGGATGGTCACGATCTGGCCCTCGACGGCGACATTGCCTTCGTCATGGGCGTGGTACTTGTTCGACTTGCGAACGATCTTCTTCAGCATCGGGTGCGTGAAGGTCCGTTCGATACGGACGATGGCGGTCTTGTCCTGCTTCGCGGAAACAACGACGCCTCTCATGGTACGCTTCGGCATGGGTGTCTCCTTAAGCCTTTCCAGCCTGGGCTTTTTCGCGAAGGATCGTCTTGATCCGTGCGATATCGCGGCGGACTTCCGTCGCGCGGCCGGTCTTCTCAAGCTGGCCGGTGGCCGCCTGGAAGCGCAGGTTGAACTGTTCTTTCTTCAGCTTCACGAGCTCGTCATTGAGCTGGTCAGCCGTTTTCGATCTCACGTCAGCAGCTTTCATGGCCTCAGATCCCCTCGATGCGCTTGACGACTTTGGTCTTGATCGGAAGCTTGGCCGCGCCGAGCGCAAGCGCCAGGCGAGCGGTTTCTTCCGGAACACCGTCGATCTCGAACAGGATGCGGCCCGGGGCAACGCGGGCGACCCAACGGTCGACGGCGCCCTTGCCCTTACCCATGCGGACTTCGATCGGCTTCGCGGTCACCGGCACGTCCGGGAACACGCGGATCCAAACTTTGCCCTGGCGCTTCATCTCGCGGGTGATGGCACGGCGCGTGGCTTCGATCTGGCGCGCAGTGACGCGCTCCGGCTCGAGGGCCTTGAGGCCGAACTCACCGAAAGCCAGCGAGGTGCCGCCTTTCGAGATACCGCTGATGCGGCCCTTGAAGGCCTTGCGGAATTTGGTTCGCTTCGGTTGACGCATGACTGGTTACGCTCCGGAAGCTTGCGCGCCCGAGGCCGGGCCGCGCTGGTTGGCGTTGGCGCGTGCGCGCGACTGGCCCGAGGTCTCAAGACGCTTGTCCTGTGCCATCGGGTCGTGCTCGAGGATCACGCCTTTGTAGACCCAGACCTTGACGCCGATGATGCCATAGGTCGTCGAGGCTTCGGCCGTTCCGTAGTCGATGTCGGCGCGCAGCGTGTGCAGCGGAACCGAACCTTCGGCATACTTCTCGGTACGGGCAATCTCTGCACCGCCGAGACGGCCGGAAACGACGATCTTCACGCCTTCAGCGCCGAGGCGCATGGCGGACTGGATCGAACGCTTCATGGCGCGGCGGAACGAGGCGCGGCGCTCGAGCTGGCGGGCGATGTCGTCGGCGATCAGGTGCGCGTCGATTTCAGGCTTGCGGATCTCGACGAGGTTCACGCGAACTTCGTCCGTCGTCATCGAGGCGAGGTCCTTGCGGAGCACTTCGATGTCGCCGCCCTTCTTGCCGATCACCAGGCCCGGACGGGCCGTGTGGATCGTGATGAGGCATTTCTTGTGCGGACGCTCGATGATGATCTTCGAGATGCCCGCTTGCTTCAGCTTCTCGCGGATCTGCTTGCGGATCGCGATGTCTTCGTGAAGCAGGCGGCCGAAGTCGGAGCTGTCAGCATACCAACGGCTGTCAGCCGTACGGTTGATGCCCAGGCGAAAGCCGATCGGATTAACTTTCTGACCCATTATGCGGCCTCCGCAGTCTGGCTGACGTCCCGCAGGACGATGGTGAGTTGGGCGAACGGCTTCTGGATCGGAGCAGCGCGGCCACGGGCGCGGGCCCGGATGCGCTTCATCACGAGGTTCTTGCCGACATGCGCTTCAGCGACGACGAGGCTGTCGATGTCGAGGCCATGGTTGTTCTCTGCGTTGGCGATCGCGCTCTGCAGAAGCTTGCGAACGTCCTTGGCAGGACGTTTCGGCGAGAACTGCAGTTCTGCGAGCGCGCGCTCGACCTTCAGACCACGGATCTGCTGGGCCAGCAGGTTCAGCTTCTGCGGGCTGGAGCGATACATGCGCAGCACAGCGCGCGACTCGTTCGCGGCCTGCTTCGGAGGATTCTTCGTCTTCGACATGACTACTTCCGCTTCGCTTTCTTGTCAGCGCCATGGCCGTAATAGGTACGGGTCGGTGCGAACTCGCCGAGCTTGTGGCCAACCATCTCTTCCGAGATCGTGACCGGGATGAACTTGTTGCCGTTGTGGACCTGGAAGTTCAGGCCAACGAATTGCGGCAGGATTGTCGAACGGCGCGACCAGGTCTTGATCACGGCGCGCTTCTCGGACGAACGGGCTTCTTCTGCTTTCTTCAGCAGGTAGCCATCGACGAACGGGCCTTTCCAGACAGAACGGGGCATGTCTCGCGGCTCCTCTTAGCGTTTTGCGTTGCGGCGACGGATGATCAGACGATCCGTTGCCTTGTTGCTGCGGGTTTTCGGACCGCGGGTTTTCTTGCCCCACGGGGTGACCGGGTGACGGCCGCCCGAGGACTTGCCCTCGCCGCCGCCGTGCGGGTGGTCGACCGGGTTCATGACGACGCCGCGAACCGTCGGGCGGACGCCCTGGTGACGCGTACGGCCAGCCTTGGAGCTGACTTCGTTCATCTTGTCCGGGTTCGACACAGCACCGATCGTGGCAAGGCAGGTGTCCTGGACCTTGCGAAGCTCGCCCGAGGCCAGCTTGATCTGCGCATAGCCGGATTCACGGCCGACGAGCTGGGCATAGGTGCCGGCGGAGCGGACCATCTGCGCGCCCTTCTGGGGCTTCAGCTCGATATTGTGGATGATCGTGCCGACCGGGATCGACTTCAGCGGGAGCGTGTTGCCCGGCTTGATGTCGGCGGTGGCCGAAGTGATCACGGTGTCGCCGACTTCAAGGCGCTGCGGCGCGATGATGTAGGACATCTCACCATCCTGATACTTGATCAGGGCGATGAAGGCGGTGCGGTTCGGGTCATACTCGAGGCGCTCGACCACGGCCGGGATATCCCAGCGGCTGCGCTTGAAGTCGACCTTGCGGTACAGGCGCTTCGCGCCGCCGCCCTGGTGGCGCACGGTGATGCGGCCCTGGTTGTTGCGGCCACCCTTCTTGGTCAGGCCTTCCGTCAGCGACTTGACCGGATCGCCCTTGTGCAGGGTCGAACGGTCCACCAGCACGAGCTGGCGGCGGCCGGGAGAGGTCGGATTGAATGTCTTCAGTGCCATGTGCTTCGTCCTTCTCCTCAGAGGCCCGTCGAGATGTCGACAGACTGGCCTTCAGCGAGCGTGACGATGGCTTTTTTCACGTCGGAGCGACGGCCGAGGAAACCCCGGAAGCGTTTCGTCTTGCCCTTCTGGACCAGGGTGTTGACCTTCGTGACCTTGACCTTGAACAGGGCCTCGACGGCTTCCTTGATCGCGGCCTTGTCTGCCGTCGGCGAGACTTCGAACACGATCTTGTTCTGTTCGGCGACGAGCGTCGATTTCTCGGTGATCAGCGGGCGGCGGATCACGTCATAGTGGTGGGGCTTCACATCAGCCATGATCAAGCCTCCGCTTCTTCTTGGACGCCGTCGAAGCGGGCTTTGATGCCCTCAGCGGCTTCCTTTGTGATGACGAGCGTGCGGCGACGCAGGATGTCGTAGACATTCAGGCCGGCCACGGGCAGCACGTCGATGTTCGGGATGTTGCGGGCGGCGCGGGCGAAGTTCTCGTTCACTTCGGCGCCCGAGATGATCAGGGCGTTCTCGATGCCGAGGCCTTTGAACGCGGCGACCAGGTCCTTGGTTTTGCCAGCGGCCATTTCGGCCTTGTCGATGACCAGGATGTTGCTGTCCTTGACCTTCGAGGAGAGCGCATGGGCGAGTGCCATCTTGCGGATCTTCTTCGGCAGGTCATGGGCGTGGCTGCGAACGCGCGGGCCGTGGGCTGCACCGCCGCCGACGAAGATCGGGGCGTTGCGCGAGCCGTGACGGGCGCCGCCCGAGCCTTTTTGCTTGATAGACTTTTTCGTCGTGCGGTTCACCTCGGCGCGCGATTTCGCCTTGTGCGTACCAGCCTGACGGCGGGCCAGCTGCCAGCGCACGGTGCGCTGCAGGATGTCGCCGCGGATTTCGTCGATGCCGAAAATCGCGTCGTCCAGCTCAATCTTGCCGGCAGCCTTGCCGGCGAGGGTTTTAACTGAGAGTTCCATTAGCCTTCACCCCCGGCAGTCAGTTTCTCTGGCGCCTTGAACGAACCGGCTTTCGGTGCGCTCTCAGGAAGGGCCTTTTTCACGGCGTCGCGGATTTCCACGAACGTGCCGTCGTGACCGGGCACAGCGCCCTTCACGAGGATCAGACCACGCGCAACATCGGTGCGCACAACCGTGAGGTTCTGCGTCGTGATGCGGTCCACACCCAGGTGGCCAGCCATTTTCTTGTTCTTGAACACGCGGCCCGGATCCTGGCGCATACCGGTCGAACCATGCGAACGGTGCGAGATCGACACGCCGTGCGTGGCGCGCAGACCGCTGAAGTTCCAGCGCTTCATGGCGCCGGCAAAACCCTTACCGGTCGAGGTGGCGGTCACGTCGACCTTCTGACCTTCGACGAAGTGGTCGGCGAGGACGGTCGAGCCGATTTCCGGCAGGTCGCCGCTGACACGGAACTCTTTCAGTTTCGCCTTCGGGGCAACGCCCGCTTTTGCGAACTGGCCGCGCAGCGCCTTGACGGTGCGCTTGGCTTTCTTGTCACCGGCGCCGACGATCACGGCCTTGTAGCCGTCGGTACGGGTGACTTCCCCGCCCTTCTTGGTCTTCACGGTGCGCTCTTCCTCGGTGCGCACGCCGACGACCTGACAGCCGTCGAGCGACAGCACGGTCACCGGGACATGGCGGCCCTCGGCATCAAAAACGCGCGTCATGCCCACCTTGCGGGCAAGAACGCCTGTACGGGGTGCTGGCAGAGCCATTAACGGCCTCCCTCGAGTTTGATCTCGATGCCGACGCCCGACGACAGGTCGAGCTTCATCAGCGCGTCCACGGTCTGAGGGGTGGGGTCGACGATGTCGAGAATGCGTGTGTGCGTGCGGATTTCATACTGGTCGCGCGAGGCTTTATCGATGTGTGGCGACCGGATGACCGTGAAGCGCTCAATGCGTGTCGGCAGCGGAACCGGGCCGCGGACTTCAGCGCCGGTGCGCTTCGCCGTGTTCACGATTTCCTTCGCCGACATGTCGAGCGCGCGGTGATCAAAGGCTTTCAGCCTGATCCGGATATTTTGTTTTTCCATCTGCTTCCGTCCGCGCAAAACACTTAGGCCCTGGGCGCGCAGCTCGTCAGCTTCGAGCGGCCCGGGGGCTTCGGTAGGGTTAAATTGTCAGTTTCGAGGGAGCGTTCGCTGTTCAAAGCGCAGCCATCCCGGCGAAGTGGGGCGTATACGCGCGGGAATCGGAGGCGTCAACAGCCGTTAAGGGGGAATCTGCAGGACTAAGGCGGATCCGTTTCGTCGGCCCAGATCGTAGCCCTGTAGGTGTCCGGCGGCGACCATCTCTGGGCAGGCCATCCGGCAATAGCGCCGGTGGTCTTGACGCTTATTCCCTCTGCCCCAAGCATGCGGATTTGAAGGCCTGATCGGCCTTTTTCCGTCTCCCGCACCGGGAATATCCCGCCTTTGGGTACCACCCGGTGCCAGGGCGTCAGGGCACGTTCGTCGTCACTCAGTTGTGACAGGATGTATGCGGCGTGCCGCGCGGGCACGTTCAGGGCTGCGGCCAGTTCCGCCGATTCAATGACCCTTCCTGCCGGAATCGTCGCCAAAAGTCGGAGAAGCGCGCGTTTCAGTCGGGCGAAGGCGGGAGATGAGGCCATGCGCCATAGATAGGTGGGGCGGGCAGCAGATCGAGCGGCCGATTCGCCCCGCACGAAAAAGGGCCGCCCCTTGGGGCGGCCCTGTCTCGTTGGGTACTCCAGAAACAGTCCACAAGTTGTGGACGCTTCCGTGTGGAGTATCCGCTTACTTCTTGATCTCGGAGACCACGCCGGCGCCGACGGTGCGGCCGCCTTCGCGGATAGCGAAGCGGAGACCCTTGTCCATGGCGATCGGGTTGATCAGCTCGACGTCCATCTTCACGTTGTCGCCCGGCAGG
>Ga0315907_10000911_pt1 | contig 40399 bp, 40 predicted proteins | sample LakEriMetagenome_3_FD_203525 | JGI IMG/M metagenome (GOLD analysis project Ga0315907, IMG submission 203525) | Freshwater fungal communities from buoy surface, Lake Erie, Ohio, United States - Buoy 12 MA123 | ecosystem: Environmental > Aquatic > Freshwater > Lake > Lake biofilm | place: USA...
GACCACCTCAATGGCGATCCGGACTACCCGATCTTGACGGGGGTGGTTTACAACGCCCAGAACATGCCGCCTTGGGATTTGCCGGCCAACGCCACGCAAAGCGGCTGGAAGACCAACCTGCTCTGCGAGAGCAGAACCCATCGACCCCAAAGCCCTTCTGGGCAGATCTGCAACCATCGAGATAGAAATGGACGGCGGGGGGCAGGGGCTAGATTGACGGCATCGCCACCCGGTTTGGCACGCAGGGCTGGAACTACTCCAAGTACGGTTACCGGCCACAAAAAACCAAGGCTGGATATTTTTAACTCTAAAACACTTTAATCAGAGTTGAACTGGGTAAATATCCTCTGAGGTTGCGAATTCTCCTCATCAAAGCCGTAACAAACATAACTGTTATACATAGCACTGGCCGCAAAGCACAAGTGTTTTTGACCCCGTTGCGTTTTTTCTGTAAATGGTTTATCGAAAATGCCTTTATGCTTTTTTCCAATAAATTCTTTACTATTTGGCAGTGCAGTACAAAATATATCATAGCTAATATTTATTAAACCTATTTTTTCATCCCAAAACTCGCTCAAAATATTAGAGCTTGCACCACGAGCATGAGAAACATCCGTAGGAATTACGAACAGATTCCAGTTTTTTTCCCGCAAAACTGCCATGTGAATTGTCAATGGATTTTTGTTGTCTGTGCGCTTTAGTAAAAAACCAATCGCAGGTGTATTGGACGACCCAAGCTGACAACTTTTTGACACAAGAATTTCAGAACCAACATTTTTTTCTAAAATTGCTTTAGAGAGATCCTCTGGCATTTTTTCAGCATTTGCATAAAATGCGAAAGCCAAAAACGAGAACCCAAAAATAAATTCTTTTTTGAAACCCATAATTACCCCCAAAAGATAGGCATTAAATTCACAAACAGCATCAACTTCTCGTTTTGAGCCACCGCAACAAACCGGAGAGCACGATCGCAAATTACCACGAGAGATAACTGCCAAAGGCTTTGTCAATAAAAATCGGCATCCACAGAGAGCCAGTTAAAAGCAGAGCCGCCACAATTCAAATAAGATTTCTGTTAAATTTAAATTAATGCATTTAAACTCTTTAAGCGTAGCCTTAAAATTCTGACATTCGGATCGTTATTTCAAATCACTGCAGATTTCTACTGCTTAATTTCAATATGCCATGCGCCGTTATTTGCAGACGAACCCGCCATACCAGTCTCATCAATAAAATTTGCAATTACCCCATTTTCTTTCAAGTGCCATAGCTCCTTGGTAATTGCTGCAGGCTTAAAAGTAGCCTTTGCAGCACCACACGCAGCCTTTGTTGAGTTGACACCTATGTCAACTACATTGAGTTCTTTGTAGACGCTGAGCGGCACACAATGCTTTGACATTCTTATACCAACCTTGGCTAGCTCCTCAATTTTCTTAACTATCATTGCCTCTATTGCGGCTCTCGATTGTCCAGCCTTGATCATTTTATGAATTTCATCATTTACCCCATGCTTTCTTGCCGCACTGTACTGAGCTTTACCACTATCAACGGCGGCGTTATAAACATGTTTAGCTTGTTGCTCGGGCATACGAATAGTATCCGTAATAACAGCATAGTTAACGCCTGCGGCAGTGAAAGCTTGTTTAATGACATCAATTGTTTTTGATGATACAACACTCGTTTTTTCCGAACTGAGAGCTGAATTAAACCGCACTGTTACACCATCTGTTTCTAAATTCTGCGGATTAGTCAATTTAGTTTTGGCCGGGAGACTGTTGGTAGTTCCAGCACGTCCCAGGAGGGACTTTAGCGTAGCACCATTAGGATCAATACGACCATCGGCTGGCCTCATGTTGATCATTTTTTGAAATGCTTCGATTCGGTATCCTGTTTTTACACCAGCCATGCCGTCGACGACCAGCTTTTCGCAATTGGGAATTTCAATTTTGTTGAGTAATTGCTGAATTACTCTAACGTCGGATGGCAAGTTACGGCCGGCACGGCCGACAGAAGCCTGGATCATAATATTTTCCCCACAAATAAATTTACAAATACGATGAAATCAATGAAGTAATCGATTTTTAGAGGCAAAACCCGACACCCCCCAAAACATAATGAACCAAGCATAATCTATTCTTCAAGAAAAGGTTTTAGCTTGAGTCATTTAACGAGCGACTATTTTATTATTAAATCTCTGTACACAATCGCTTTTATTGCCATACAAGACTTTCTTTAACTGGTGCTTAATTTTCACCTCATAATTTCAAAGTAGATTTTATAATTTGAAATTAAGAAAGCATTGGGCTTATACGACCAATCATGGTAAACATCCAAGCATTTTATGTGCTTCAATGCAGAGCGCGATTGATGTGTGGCTATTTAAATTTAATTAAAAATCAGTATTGAAGATGGCGTTACTACTGCTACCGAAACCAACTTCGATCAAAATTTAAATAATAATCTTACTGTCAAAAGTGCCTTCTTTTTGGTGAGGCTCTATTTGTTACAAACTTGTAGCGTGATGGAACTTTTTGAAGCGGCAGGTATAAAGCTCAGTTGTTTGAGCTTCTTATGTGGAGGATTGGCGGACTTTGGGGGTCTTGAAGGATACAAAGACCTGATACCAAGTTATGACGCCGGCGCAATCACCGCGCCAGGGTTCAGGTAAAACATTTGCTTCCAGCCTTGGGGCGCAGTGCTGTAGCGCCAGGGCAAAGGCAGCAGCGACATAACGCTGTAGTGCAGATGCGCAGCCTTGCCCACTGCGTTGCCAGATGTGCCGACTGCACCCAGTACATCACCCTGCCTGACCCAATATGTGCGCAGCGCTGGTGCATGCTGCAAGTGGGCGTAGTAGTGCACCCGCCAGCGCGGGCCCAGCACCAAGGCCACATGCCCGCCACGGGGCAAAGTACCGGCATACAGCACCAGCCCAGAAACAGCCGCCACCACGGGCCGGCCTTGGGGGGCAAAAATATCAATGCCTTTGTGCACGCCCGATGCACCCCAAGGGGCATGCCAAAAGGTGCGAGGATTCCAGTCGGTGGTGCGTGCGCCTTGCACAGGTATGACGGCATCTTCGGGCCATAGCAGCCCTGCGGCCAACACCACCAGCAACAACACTAGTGCCCGACGGGCCCACCGCTTGCGGGGTTTGGGCAACTTTTCGGGCAGCTTGGAGGCCACTGCTTGGGGCGGCATGGTCAAGCCGTCTTCAAGGTTTGCTCAGGCCATCGACCCACTGCGCCAATTCGTCTGCCACTTGGCTGGCACCCAGGGCCAGCGCAATGGCAGCGCCGCGTGCATCAGGGCTGGGGGCGGGTATTTGCACCACAAAAACACGCTGACCCAACAGTTGCTCACCGCGCAGATGGGGGCGTACCAAGGTGGCACGCAGGCGCAGAAGGCCGGCACTGGCGTCGTGGCTGGTGAAGACGTGGCTGAATTCCTCTAGCTCAGCGCGCAAGATGGTTGTGCGCTGCGGGGGTGTGGTGGCATCGCTTGCAGGGGCCAAGGCGGCGTCTGCAGCCATGAGCACTGCACGGCGCTGGCCCAGGTGGTCGCGCAGGCGTTGCTGCAGCAACTGCGCGGGGGGCTGGCTCCAGCGGGCTTGTGCGTAGGGGCGCAGTTGCTGGGCATTGGCATAGGCCAAGCGGTAGTACAGGGCGGTGCTGCCATCGGGGGTGCCTGTGGCCTCCACGGGGGCTAAGGCCAAAGGGGGCAGCTGGGGCAGTGTTGGGCGCACATCCGCTGGGGCAGCCGGCACAGGGCTGGGGCCAAAGTCGTACAGCGCTGATGCAGTTGGTGGTGTGGGCAGCGCAGAGCACCCTACCAAAAAAATCAAGCCAAAAACGGCAGCTGCCTTAGTGATAAAAGCACTTTTAGCTATGTTTTTTATAGCACTCATGGTGTTGGGCCTTTAGGGTTGGGGGCAGCTGGGGGCACGATGAAGCCCACTTCGCCAGGGCCAGGGGGGATTTGGCCGGTGCCGTAGATGAAGATTTGCGGGTTGTCACTGGCAGTACCTGCCAAGCGGCCCAATTGGCGGGCGGCGCGGCTGGCTTCTTCGGTGGTACGGTTGACGCGTGGCAAGGTGGTGGTGGCCAGAGTGTCGGCGGCATGGGCCAACGACTGGGTGCTTTGGGTGATTTGCTCTAAGGCCCCGCCAGGGGCGTTGATGCGCTTGATGGTGCTGGCCACCTCCGTGGCCGCTGTAGCGGTTTGGATGCCTGCTTTTTGCAGGGCCTGCAAGGTGCCACGGGCATCTTGCGCGAGGGCAGGTACGGCTGCTAAGGCTGGGTCTATGCGCTGCTTGACGGTGGTGTCCAAGGTTTTGGCCAGGGTGGCAATTTGGCCTGCCGCCTGGGCGATGTTGCCCAGGGCATCGCGCACATGCTGCTGGTTGTCGTCGCCCAGCAGTTGGTTCAGGCGTTTGGTGGCTTCTTCTACGCGGCTCAAAATGGCGGGGGCTTGTTCAGCCAACTGACCAAAAGGCGATGGCTTAAGGGGCAGGCGTGGCAGGCCGCTGGGGCCTGGGGGCAGCACGGGCAGCGGCGTACGCGCGTCGTCCAACAAGATGTGGGCCAGGCCCGTAACCCCTTGGTAGCCCAAAGACGCAAAAGTGGTGGGACTGATGGGGGCTTGTTCGTTCACCGCAATGCGAATCAGCACATTGCCGCTGATTTGGGGATCAAACCCTATGCGCACCACCTTGCCCACAGCCACGCCTTTGTAGCGCACAGCAGCCTGGGGCTGCAAGCCGCTAACGCTTTCGCGCGAAGTCATCTCGTACTGCTGGTAGCTGGCGTTGTCGCGGGTCAACCAAATGGCCAAACCAGCCACCATGGCGGCCACCACAATGACGAAGATTCCGGCGGCAAGGGCGTGCGATTTGTTTTCCATCAGGCTTCCTTGGGGTGTTGCGGCAGGGGAGCCATGGCACGGCGTCCACGCTCACCCTGAAAAAAGTGCTCAATAAAAGGGTGCTGGTAGCGGGCTACTTCTGCCGGGGCGCCTGTCACGATGACACGTTTTTCGGCCAGCACGGCCACGCGGGTACTCAAGGCAAAAAGGGTGTCCAGGTCGTGCGTGACCATGATGACCGTCAGGCCCAGGGAGGCACGCATTTCACGCACCAAGGCGCAAAAATCATCCGCACTGCTGGGGTCTAGGCCGGCAGTGGGCTCGTCCAGCAGTAGCAAAGGTGGGTCCATGATGAGCGCCCGCGCCAAAGCCACACGCTTGACCATGCCACCCGACAAATCTGCTGGCATGCGGGTGGCATGCTCGGGCTTTAAACCCACCATTTGCAGCTTGACCAAAGCCGCATCGCGCACCAAGTCGTCGGGCAAGTGGCCTTGTTCGCGCAGGGCAAAGGCAATGTTCTCCAGCACATTAAACGCAGAAAACAATGCCCCGTGCTGAAAGAGCATGCCCACCCGGCTGGCCGCGCCTTCTCGGCCCAGCTCGGCTGCCGGGCGGCCTAGCACCGTGACCTGCCCACGGGTGGGGTGGTTCAAACCCAAAATTTGCCGCAGCAGCACGGTTTTACCCGTACCCGAGCCCCCGACCAGCGACAGCATTTCGCCGCGCTGCACCACAAACTCCAGGTCTTGGTGCACGGTAAAGGCCTCTGCGCCTTTGCCAAACACGGTGCTCAAGCCACGGGCCTCAACCACCGGTGGTTCGGTGCTGGCAATGGGCGCGGTTGCGGGTGTTTGCATGGTGTTTAAATTCCAATGCTTTTGAAAGCAACGGCAAACAAGGCATCGACCACGATCACCATGGTGATGGCGGTGACCACAGAGGCCGTGGTGCCTTCGCCCAGGCTTTGGGTGTTGGGTTTAACGCGCAAGCCCCAGTGGCAGCCAATGAGCGCAATCAGCGCCCCAAACACCACCGACTTGGACACCGCCAAAGCCAAGTTGCCTGCCTTAACGGCTGCGGGCAGCGCCTGCACAAAATAAGACGGCGATATGCCCATGACCACATCTGCCGCCAGCATGCCCCCGGCCAGCGCGGCCAAGGTGGTCCACACGCTGATCAGTGGCATGGCCAAGGCCAGCGCCAAAGCACGCGGCATGACCAGCCTAAAGCCGTGCGGTATGCCCATGACGCGCATGGCGTCCAGTTCTTCGGTCACGCGCATCACACCTATTTGCGCGGTGATGGCAGAGCCCGAGCGCCCTGCCACCAAAATGGCCGCGAGCATGGGTCCCAGCTCGCGGATGAGCGAAATACCCAAAATATTGACGATGAAAGACTCGGCCCCAAACTGCTGCAATTGCAGCGACATCAAATAGGCCAGCACCACGCCAATCAGAAAGCCCACCAAGGCGGTAATAGGCAAAGCCGTTGCACCCATGCGGTACAAATGGCCCGAGAAATCACGCCACGGCCCCCTGCTCGGCGCACGCAACAGGCGCAGCACATCCAGCACCAACTGGCCCACCATTTCCAGCATGTGCAGGGCGTGATCCATCCCATGCAACACCAGCAGACCCAAGTGGTCGATTTGATCGGACAAGCGCCAAGGCTGCGCTGGGGGTGCCTCGGTTGTAAAGTGGGCCACGCGCTCCAGGGTGGCACGTTGGCCCTCATCGCTCAAGAGCAAGCGTGTTGGCCATTGGCGGCCCCAGTGGTTCCAGAGCAGCTGTGCGCCTACGTGGTCTAGCCACGGCAGGCCACGCAAGTCCCAGCCCAGGGCCGGCGCTGGCGCATGGCACTGCAATTGGCGTTGTACTTGGCGCCAACCATCGGCACTGCCCAGCACAGCGGCACCCCAATGCCCAGCCAATATGGCGGTGGGGCCATCATCGGTCTGCACAAGGGTAATGCGGGGGTGCTGTTCGGTCATACGCCGATCATGGTAGCGGACACGCAAGGCTGATCGCTAAATACCTGCTCATGGCCTGCATTTGCCAAGGCGCTAGGGAAGCTCGGCATAACCCTCGCGAGGCTGCGATGGTACGGATCGGGATAGACCACAAGGCGTCTTTTTGCAGCCAATAGCGGGTCTATTGGCAAAAAAAGCAACGCAGTGGACTGCCCGAGGCCGTGCCAGCGCAGACTGCAGGGAGTTATGCAGAGCTTCCCTAGCCAAGGGAAAGCCCTCACGCACCAAGTCCGTGCAGCTGTTACATTGCTGCACATAAGGAGTGCAAGCCAACTGCCCTCCGAGGGATCGAGGAGACATAGCAAGCACACAGTGGGCCCATTTCCACACAACAAGTGCCGTTTTACAAAGCGCTGGATGATTCCAGCGCTTTTTTTTGCCTGCTCGCTTTAGAGTCAAGCCACAGTGCTCTGATTTTTATAGCGCCACAAATGCAACAATCTGTTGCATGGAATGGATCTTCATCACTTCGGCTGCACTACTTGCAGGTTTTGTGGACGCTATTGTGGGCGGCGGTGGCCTCATCATGGTGCCCGCTATGTTTGCGGCTTTTCCCACATCTGCGCCAGCCACTTTGTTGGGCACCAATAAAGCGGTGTCGGTCTGGGGCACCACCATGGCCACGTGGCAATACAGCCGCAAAGTCAGCATCCAGTGGCGCACCATGCTGCCTGCGGCAGCGGTGGGGTTTGCAGGCTCTATGGCGGGGGCATGGGCCGTCACGCAAGTGGCCCCAGACTTTTTGCGCAAACTACTCCCAGTGATTTTGCTGGCCGTGCTTGTTTACACCTTGGCCAAAAAAGACTTGGGCCGCCACCACACGCCCCGCTTTGCAGGCCGTGCAGAGCTGTATGTAGCGTGTGCGATTGGCCTGGGTATTGGTTTTTACGATGGCTTTTTTGGGCCAGGCACCGGGAGTTTTTTTGTATTTTTGCTGGTGCGCTTACTGGGTTATGACTTTTTGAATGCGTCGGCCAGCGCCAAGCTGCTCAATTGCGCCACCAACATTGCCGCCATTGCGCTGTTTGCCGCCAAAGGCCATGTGTGGTGGCACTTTGCCCTAACGCTGGCGGTGGCCAATGTGCTGGGCAGCCTGCTGGGCACGCACATGGCGCTCAAGCACGGGGCTGGTTTTGTGCGGGGTATTTTTATGGTGGTGGTTAGCGCTTTAATTATCAAAACCGGGTACGACGCCTTTTTGCGCTGATGCCCACAATAGTCCTGATGCGCCTTAAGGCGCAGGTGCAGAGGTCAAAGGCACATCAATCACGCGCCTTGGTTTGCCCAAAGGCGCAGCCGCCTGGCCTTTTCTGACAGCGGCCATGTCTTCTTCGCTGGGGTATTCGCCCAGTAACCAGTAGTCAAACACACGCCGTGCAATAGGCGCCGCATGCGCCGCACCAAAACCAGCGTTTTCCACCACGACGGCCACCGCAATACGGGGGTTTTCTGCGGGTGCGTAGGCCATGTACAAAGAATGGTCCCGCTGGTGCTCTTGTAGCTTGGCTGCGTTATAGCGGTCTTTCTGACCAATAGTGACGGCCTGGGCAGTACCCGTTTTACCAGCAGACAAATAACGCGCACCGGCAAACACACGGGTGGAAGTACCTTCTTGTGTCACCCCCACCAAAGCATTGCGCACCACAGCAACGTGTTCAGGCTTGTAGCCCAGGTTCAAAGGGGGCTCTGGCTGCAGCGGGTATTCGTCGCGGGTAACGGCATCAACAGTGCTAATACCCAGCCGGGGTTTGTGCCTGATGCCACCGTTGGCCACGGTGGCAGTCGCGTGCGCCAGTTGCAGCATAGTGAAGCTGTTGTAACCCTGGCCAATACCCAAAGAGATGGTTTCACCGGCGTACCACTTTTGCAGCTCGGGCTTGCGGTTGCGGTTGTACTGGCGCTTCCAGGCTTGGCTGGGCAATACACCGCGCAACTCGCCGCCCAGGTCTATGCCCGTGAGCTGCCCAAAACCCAGGGGCTTCATAAAGTCGTGCATCAAATCCACCCCCATATCATTGGCAAGGGCGTAGTAATACACATTGCTCGACTGCACGATGCTGCGGTGCATGTCTACTGCACCCAAACCATGGTCGCCATGGCTGCGAAAGGTATGACCACCAAACGTCCAAGAGCCTGCGTCAATCGTGATGGCATTGGGCGTGCGTTTCCCGGTCTCTAGTGCCGCCAGGGCCATGAAAGGCTTGTAAGTGGAGCCAGGTGGGTAAGTACCGCGCAGGGCTCGGTTGAGCAAAGGCTTATCCAGCGATTCGTTGAGGGCCGCCCAGTTTTCTGTATCAATGCCTTCTACAAACAAGTTGGGGTCAAAGGTGGGCTTACTTACCAGTGCCAATACTTCACCGTTGCGCGGATCAATTGCGACCAAGGCACCGCGTCGGTCGCCAAACAGGTCTTCGATCATCTTTTGCAGCTTAATATCAAGCGATAACACTACGTTGTTACCAGGTGTGGCTGCATGGCTGGAAAGCCTGCGCACCGCCCTGCCACCTGCAGATGTCTCCATTTGCTCCACGCCAGTGATGCCATGGAGCTGGCTTTCGTAGCTTTGCTCTATGCCCAGCTTGCCAATGTGCTCTGTGCCCCGGTAGTTGGCCTCGTCTTCTGAGTCTTGGATGCGGGCTTTTTCTGCTTCGTTGATGCGGCCTATGTAGCCAATGGCATGGCTGGCTGTCTCACCCAAGGGGTATTGGCGGAACAAACGCGCTTTAATGTCCACGCCAGGGAAGCGGTAGCGGTGTGCCGCAAAGCGGGCTACTTCTTCATCGGTCAAGCGCGTGCGTATGGGCAGAGACTCAAAATTGCGCGAGTCTTCCATCAAACGCTTAAAACGCCTTTTGTCGCGGGCTTGTATGTCCACTACCTCGGACAAAGCCTCTATCGTGGCGTCGAGTTTGCCCGCGCGCGATGGTGTGATCTCCAGCGTATGGGCCACATAGTTGGTGGCCAGCACCACGCCATTGCGGTCCATGATCAGACCCCGATTGGGAACAATCGGTACCACGGCTGTGCGGTTGCTTTCAGCTTGTGCAGCCAAGTCTTCATGGCGCACCACTTGCAACACCCAAAGCCGGGCCGCTACCAAGCCAAAGGCAATCAACACCACCAAGGCCACCACAACCAGCCGCACGCGAAAGCTCAGTGCATCGGCTTCTTGGTTACGCAACTCTGCCACGCTTTCCATCCCACGCGATGCACCCCGTGGGTACAGGGTCAGCGGCGATGGTGCTGGTCGTGCGTAGGAACGGGGCCGGGCCATGCTCAATTACAGGGGGCGGTTCTCATCGCGGTCAGGCGGTTGGCGCTGTGGTGCCAACAAGACCCAACTGGCAAGTGGCCATAGCAAGGCTTCTAGCACAGGGGCCAAAATCAAACCAAGGCCCGGAAATGTCCCGCCCGCCGCTAAACGCACCAATAATTCCAAGGTATGTGCCAGCAGAAAAACGGGCAGTATTTGCAACGCCTGTGAAGCGGCACTGAACCACAACAAGCGCCGGTGCATCACGATGGCACCAAACGAGACCACGGTATAGGCCAATGCATGCTGGCCCAGCAATGCAGACTGCTGCACATCCATACACAAGCCCAACACAAATGCCACCCCCATGCCAATGCGCAAGGGTTGGTGCACACCCCAAAACAGCAACAAAAGCATGAGCAGGTCGGGCCTCCAGGCCACCCGCCCAAAGGGGAGCATGTTCAAGGCAAGTGCCACCACCAAACTGGCCGCTATGAACATGGGGTTGACCGGCAACAACAAGGGCTGGCCACGCGGCATGATCATGGGCGATCTCCTGATCGGGGGCCTGCGGCAGACGCACCTGAGGCAGGCACGGCTGGTGCCGACACAGCAGCAATAGGAGCAGATGCCGCCGCGACCGGGCCCGCTACTGCAGGCTGCCCAGCAGACAACGGCTGAAGCACCATCACATGCCGTGGCCCCAAAATCTGCGCCATGGGCTGACAGTAAATGCGCGCAAAGGTAGAGTCCGCTTTGCGCTCTACACGCACCACGCGTGCCACCGGAATGCCAGACGGATATAAGCCATCGACTCCACTGGTGGTCAATAAATCACCTTCTTTGACATCAGCGTTAGTGGGCATAAAGCGCAGCTCTATACCGCCCCCGTGGCCCGCAACGGGGTCTCCATAAGCCACGCTACGCGCACCTGTGCGCACATTCAAAACAGGTATAGCCTGGTCTTTGTCAATGAGCAGCGTGACCTCGCTGGTCATAGCATGCACCTGGGTGACTTGGCCTAGCACCCCCAACTCATCAAGCACCGGAGAGCCCCTGTGAACACCAGCCAACTGCCCCCGGTCGATCACCACCCGGCGGGTAAATGGGTCGGCTGTGTCGTAAATGACTTGTGCTGCTTGCGAAGGCGTCACCAACCGTGCCTGCAATTGCAGCAGCTTGCGCAAACGCTCGTTTTCTAAAAGCAACTGGTCACCCAAATTAGCACGCAAAGCCAAATCGACCATTTGCTTGCGCGCGTTTTCTAGGGCTTGCTGGGCTTCATCCAGTGCCTGGAAATACCCCGTACCTCGGCCTACAAATTCCACGGGTTGCAGCATCAGCCACTGCAAGGGGTACAGGACAACGCCCACCACTTGTCGTATAGGGGCCGTCAGCTTCAAGCGGGCATCCGCGACCATCAAAAACAAGGCCAGTGCAGAGTACAGCAACAAGCGCGACAAGGCCGATGGGCCTTGCTTGAAAAACGGGGGCGCGCTGCGCTCAATGGTTCCGAGCGGCATTGCACACCAAGTTTGAAACGGCGGCGGGCCGGCTGTCCGTGGCATCAATACCCACAGAAGTCCACATCGCCATTGCCATCATGTTGAAGCCCGCAAAAAACGCCTGCGTGTGCAGGCATGCAAGATTATTCGCTGGTGAAAATACTGCCCTGGCGGTCCATGCGCTCCAGCGCAATACCGCAGCCGCGCACCACACAGGTCAAGGGGTCTTCAGCCACCAACACGGGCAAACCGGTTTCCTCGGCCAGCAAACGATCCAAGTCGCGCAACAAGGCACCGCCACCGGTCAACATCATGCCGCGGTCTGCAATATCGGCACCGAGTTCAGGGGGTGTTTGTTCCAGAGCGTTTTTGACGGCAGAGACAATCTGATTGAGGGGGTCCGTCAGGGCCTCCAGCACTTCGTTGCTGGAGATGGTGAAGCTGCGTGGCACGCCTTCACTGAGGTTACGGCCCTTGACCTCCATCTCACGCACCTCAGAGCCTGGGAAGGCACTGCCGATTTGCTTCTTGATAGCCTCTGCGGTGGGCTCACCAATCAGCATGCCGTAGTTGCGGCGGATGTAGCTGATGATGGCCTCGTCAAACTTATCGCCGCCAACGCGCACAGAGCCTTTGTAGACCATGCCGCCCAGGGAGATCACGCCCACTTCGGTGGTGCCACCACCAATGTCCACCACCATAGAGCCACTGGCCTCAGACACAGGCAGGCCTGCGCCAATGCCGGCCGCCATAGGTTCTTCAATCAGGTAAACGGCCGTAGCGCCTGCTGCTTCGGCCGCATCTTTGATGGCGCGGCGCTCGACTTGGGTAGAACCACAAGGCACGCAAATGATGATGCGCGGGCTGGGGGTAAACAGCGTGCGCGGGTGCACCATCTTGATGAACTGCTTGATCATCTGCTCGGTGATGACAAAGTCAGCGATCACGCCATCCTTCATGGGGCGTATGGCTTCGATGTTGCCGGGCACTTTGCCCAGCATGGCCTTGGCCTCGTGGCCCACAGCCTGGATGACTTTTTTGCCATGGGGGCCGCCCTCGTGGCGGATAGAAACCACAGAAGGCTCGTCCAGGACAATGCCTTTGTCGCGGGCAAAAATCAGGGTGTTGGCGGTGCCAAGGTCAATGGCCAAATCGGTAGAAAAGTACCGACGAAAAACTCCAAACATTCGAAAATCCTCTCAGGCACAGCATGCGCTTCGGCCTGCCGTCGCCGGGTTGTAGGGTGGTGTCAGATTCGCTTTTTTCGCACAATGACCGGCAGGTAGGAGGGTATTGCGGCAAAGCCGGGATAATACTCCATCCCCTCCTACGAAGCCCTTTCTTCTGGGGCTTATTGCTCATAGTTTTACATCCGGTAGCGCAGGCTACCCACCCCACACATTCCTTATGGCTCTGACACCTCAGGACATCCATCGCCTTGCCAAACTGGCACGGCTTGAATTAACCGCCCCAGAAAGTGAGCGCATGCTTACGCAATTGAACGGATTTTTTGCCACCGTGGATCAAATGCAGGCTGTTAACACCCAGGGTATTGAACCCCTGACCCACCCCGTGGCGGCCATCCAATCGGTGGCACTGCGCCTGCGCCCCGACGTGGCCAGCGAGCCCAACCAACGTGAAGCCAACCAGCAAAGCGCACCAGCGGTAGAGCGCGGTTTGTTCTTGGTTCCCAAAGTGATTGAGTGAGGACGGTATGAGCACACCCCAAACCGCCCTGCACGATATGGACATAGCCGCCTTGGCCTGTGCCCTGCGCGATAAGCAGGTGTCTGCCGTTGAGGCCGCGCAGCACTTCCTGGCACGTGCCCAATCACACCAGCACCTGGGTGCCTATGTGTCTATCAACGAAGAGGCCACCCTGGCCCAAGCCCGCGCTGCCGATGCCAGCATTGCCGCTGGCACCGCTGGCCCGCTGGCAGGCGTGCCCATTGCACACAAAGATATTTTTGTGACGCGCGACTTTCCCAGCACTGCGGGCTCGCGCATGCTGGAGGGCTACAGGTCGCCTTTTGACGCCACCGTGGTGAGCAAGCTGGCAGAGGCTGGTTGCGTCACTTTAGGCAAACTCAGTTGCGACGAATTCGCCATGGGCTCAGCCAACGAAAACGTCGCCATTGCATCCGTGGGCCTGCAAGCCCAAGACCCCGTGCGCAATCCCTGGGACACCACACGCATTCCAGGCGGCTCATCTGGCGGTAGCGCCGTGGCGGTTGCTGCGCGCTTGGCACCCGCCGTCACGGGCACCGACACCGGTGGCTCCATTCGGCAGCCCGCATCGTTTTGTGGAATCACGGGCATCAAGCCCACGTATGGCCGTGCCTCGCGCTACGGCATGATTGCCTTTGCCTCCAGCCTTGACCAAGCTGGCCCCATGGCACGCAGTGCGCAAGACTGCGCCATGCTGCTGTCTGCCATGTGCGGCCCAGACCCAGACCGCGACTCCACATCGCTGGATGTACCGGCAGAAGACTTCAGCCGCAACCTGGATAAAAGCATTGAGGGCCTGCGCATAGGCGTTCCTGCCGAGTTTTTTGGCGATGGCCTGGCAGCCGATGTGCGCAGCGCCATTGATGTCGCGCTGAAAGAATACGAAAAGCTGGGCGCCAAGCTGGTACCCATTAACCTGCCGCGCACGCAGTTGTCGATACCGGTGTACTACATCATTGCGCCCGCAGAGGCCAGCTCCAACCTGAGCCGTTTTGATGGCGTGAAGTTTGGTCACCGCGCCAAAGACTACAAAGACTTGGCCGACATGTACCAAAAAACCCGCGCCGAAGGTTTTGGCGACGAGGTCAAGCGCCGCATCATGATTGGCACCTATGTGCTGAGCCACGGCTACTACGATGCCTACTACCTGCAAGCGCAAAAAATCCGCCGCATGATTGCCGATGACTTCCAGCAAGCGTTTGCACAATGCGACCTGATTGCTGGCCCTGTGGCCCCCACGGTGGCGCGCAAACTGGGTGCCAACAGCAACGACCCACTGGCCGACTACCTGGCAGACATTTACACCCTGCCCGCATCGCTGGCGGGCCTACCAGGCATGAGCGTGCCCGCCGGTTTTGGCGAAAGTGGCATGCCTGTGGGCCTGCAACTGATCGGCAATTACTTCCAAGAAGCACAGTTGCTCAATGCAGCACACCGCCTGCAACAAGCCACCGATTTCCACCTGCGCCAGCCCGCAAGCCTTTGACATGACAACGAGCAAACTCATCCACGGCTACGAAGTCGTCATCGGCTTCGAGACCCATGCCCAACTGGCTACCGCCAGCAAAATTTTCAGCCGCGCCAGCACCGCTTTTGGTGCCGAGCCCAACACCCAAGCCTGCGCGGTGGACTTGGCCCTGCCCGGCACATTGCCGGTCATGAACCGCGAAGCGGTGGCATGCGCTATCAAATTAGGACTTGCTCTTGGCTCCCATATTGCGCCAGTGAGCATTTTTGCCCGTAAAAACTACTTTTACCCCGACCTGCCCAAGGGCTACCAGATCAGCCAGTTTGAGATCCCGGTGGTGCAAGGCGGCGAAGTGTCGTTTCATTTGGGTGACGAAAAGAAAACCGTGCGCCTGGTGCGCGCCCACCTCGAAGAAGACGCGGGCAAATCGCTACACGAAGACTTCATTGGCCAAAGCGGTATTGACCTGAACCGCGCTGGCACGCCCTTGCTGGAGATCGTGACCGAGCCCGATATCCGCAGCACCGAAGAAGCCGTGGCGTACGCCAAAGAGCTGCACAAGATCGTGACCTGGATTGGCATTTGCGACGGCAACATGCAAGAAGGGAGCTTTCGCTGCGATGCCAACGTGTCGGTGCGCAAGCCTGGACAACCCCTAGGCACCCGCCGCGAGATCAAGAACCTCAATAGCTTCAAGTTCATGCAACAGGCCATTGACTACGAGATCCGCTGGCAAATCGAGCAGATCGAAGACGGCCATGCTATCCAGCAAGCCACCGTGCTGTTTGACCCCGACTCAGGCGAAACCCGCGCCATGCGCACCAAGGAAGATGCGGCTGACTACCGCTACTTCCCTGATCCTGACCTGCCTCCGCTACATATTTCAGAGCAATGGATTAATGAGCAGCGATTGCAGATGGATGAATTGCCCCGCATTGTTGCCGCACGTTACGTCAGAGACTACGGTCTGTCTGAATATGACGCGTCTGCTCTTACGCAAAGCAAAGCAACCATGATTTACTTCCAGCAAGTTGTCCTGGGAGCCAATGCACACATATCGCCAAAAATTGCATGCAACTGGATCATGGGCGAGTTATCGCGACGACTCAATTCGGATGAAGTTGCCATCGAGGACGCACCCGTAAAACCAGAACAGATGGTTGCGCTACTGACGCGCATTGCCGACGGCACCATCAGCAACAATGCCGCCAAGCAAGTGTTTGAAGCCCTATGGACTGGTGAGGCCCACGACGTGGACGCCATCATCGAAGCCAAAGGCCTCAAGCAGATGAACGACAGCGGCGCACTAGAAAAAATCATTGACGAAGTGATTGCCGCCAACCCCGACAACGTGGCCCAGTTCAAGGCCGGCAAAGACAAAGCATTCAATGCATTGGTAGGCCAAGCCATGAAGGCCAGCAAGGGCAAAGCCAATCCGCAACAAGTCAACGATGTGCTGCGGGCTAGGCTGGCAAAGCTGTAAAACAAAAGGGGCCTCGAAGGCCCCTTTTTTCAATGCAGCGGGTATTAGCCAGCGTCTTGAAGCGCCGAATTAACGAGAACCCTCGGCAGCCTTTTGTGCAGCCCATAGAGACAACAGCTGCTCAAGCTCTTGGTTAAACCGCTGTTGAATGCGGTGCTTTTCTTGTACTTGCTTGGCCAAAAAGCGCTCTTGCAACTTGACGTCTTCCTCTACCTCAGTGAGCTTGCGGCGCAAGCTAAAAGGCGCTGAGGAAGGGTTGCGCTTGTAAACGTCAAGTTCTTTTTGGGCTTTTTCGCGCTGAACCGCTAGCTCAGCAAGTCGTTTGTCAGCACCAGCCATCAGCTCCTCAACCACCTCCAGGGCAGCGGCACGCTCGGTGTCATGCGATGCACGGTCAGGGTAGCGTGCCAGCAAGGCACGTTCACGCCGGCGTTGCTCTTGAATCTTTTCGCGCTCTTCGGCCTCTTTGCGCTTACGGGCCTCGAGCTCTTCGCGCTCCACATCGCTGAGCATGGGGCCAATGCTGCGGCGCACAGTTCCGGTGGAGCTCAGTTCGCGTTGCTCACGGTCAGAACACTCTGCAATAGGCCGATCTGCCGTAATGCGGCGGCCGTGGCGATCCACACACGTATAAATGCCCTGGGCCCAGGTTTGCGACACCAGTGCTGAGGCAAGGCAGGCGCCTGCAAGTCGTACCCAATGGCTCAAGTGTTTACCCTTCGTTAACCCCATACCGCTGTCTGTAGGCAAGCACATTGGCATGGTGTGTCTGCATGTCGGAGGAACCGCTTTTGGAGAGATACAGCAATAAGTCTGCCAGATTTGCGATGGCACAAACCTGAAGACCTAACTCCTGCCTTACATACTGTACTGCGCTGTAGTCCACATCGGTACCATTTTCTGTGGCTTTTTCCTGCCGGTCGAGCGCAATTGCAACAGCATGCGGGATAGCCCCAGCAGCACGGATCAGTGCAATCGACTCGCGGGCTGCCGTGCCAGCAGACATCACGTCGTCCACAATCAACACCCGGCCGAGTAGCGGTGCGCCCACCAAAGTGCCGCCTTCGCCATGGTCTTTGGCCTCTTTGCGGTTGTAGGCAAAAGGTACATTGCGGCCGCGCCTTGCCAAGGCCACGGCAACCGTTGCTGCCAAAGGAATGCCTTTGTAGGCAGGGCCAAAAATCATGTCAAATTCAATGCCGCTATCGATGAGGGCTTGTGCATAAAATTCAGCCAACTGGTTCAGTTTGGCGCCATCATCAAACAGCCCTGCATTAAAAAAGTAAGGGCTCATGCGGCCCGCTTTGGTCTTGAACTCGCCAAAACGCAACACACCAGCATCTACCGCAAAACGCACAAACTCTTGCGCAATGGGGCCTGTTTGCGGGGCCTGCGCGCTCTTAGTCACCATGGGGAATTCCTTGTTCAAATTGACCAGCCTTAATCTCAACGGCGTCCGATCGGCCACCAACAAAGGGCTGCACGACTGGGTACAAGCCCAGCGGCCGGATTGTATTTGTGTGCAAGAGCTCAAGGCCCAGGCGGCAGACATGACGCAGCAACTTCAAGCACTGGTGGACATGCCAGGGCACTTTCATTTTGCTGAAAAAAAGGGCTATTCAGGCGTAGGCATTTATACGCGGCACGCCCCCAGCGATGTAGTGATTGGCTTTGGCAATACCGAGTTTGACGCCGAAGGGCGGTACGCAGAGCTGCGCTTTGACACGCCGCTGCGTAAGTTCTCCATCATCAGCGCGTACTTTCCCAGTGGCTCGTCCAGCGAAGAGCGGCAAGAGGCCAAGTTCAGGTTCTTGGAAGCCATCCACCCGCACCTGATGCGCCTGCGCCAGGAGCGCGACTTTATTTTGTGCGGCGATATCAACATTGCGCACCACACTATTGATTTGAAAAACTGGCGCGGCAACCTCAAAAACAGCGGTTTTTTGCCGGAAGAACGCGAGTGGATGACAAAGTTGTTACACACAAACAGCCCAGACGGTGGGCTGGTAGACGTTTATCGTCAGCTGCACCCCGACACCACCGAGGAGGCCTACACCTGGTGGAGCAACCGCGGCCAGGCTTGGGCCAACAATGTGGGGTGGCGTATTGACTATCACTTGGCAACCCCGGCATTTGCGCAAACCGCACGCAGCGCCAGTGTGTACAAAGACCAGCGCTTTAGCGACCACGCACCGCTGACCATTGATTACGACTTTGCGCTGTAACCGGTCTCTGCCGCCAGCACGGCGGCAACCGCATGGGCTGACTCGTGCACGAAGCGCTGGATCAGCGCAACATCTACGTCGGGCTCAAGGTCAGTGGCCTGCCCTTTGGCGCCTGTGGGTACCAGGCGCAAGGTGTCGCCCTGTTGCTGGGCTTGGTACTCCGCAGTACAACTGCGGCAGTAGATTTTTTGACCCGCTTGGTGGCCCTGGCGCACTACCAAAATCGGGCCGCACATCAGGCACTCTTGCAAGGGAATGCCCTCATCGCTGTGGCCCACAATGTGATCCAAGGCACCCGCGCGGCCCAAACGCAGCAGACGCTGGCCCCAGTCGCGGTCAAATTGTTGATCTAGTTGACCTTCGATGATGTCCAGGGCACGCTCTACGGGCATGCCTTTGCGGTAGGGGCGCGTGCTGGTCATGGCATCAAACGCATCGCACACACCCACCATGCGGGCCACCATGGGTATGGCAGCGCCCGACAGCCCCTGCGGATAACCTTTGCCGTTGGGCATTTCGTGGTGCGCGCGAATTGCGGCTTCGGCCAAAGGTGCCAAGGGGTGGCCCGTAAGCATGCGCCACCCAACCTCTGGATGCGTCTTAATGACGGCAAACTCCTCGTCGCTTAACTTGTCTTTTTTACCCAAAATAGCATCGGGCACGCCCACCTTACCCAGGTCGTGCAAAAAACCGCCAATCGCCACGCGCGCAACCTCTTGGGGTGGCAGTTGAGCATCACGGGCAAGCAGGCTTGCAAACTGCGAGACGCGCCACAAATGACCGCCGGTGTAGGGGTCTCGGGCCTCAACCATCCACGCCATGACCAGCAGGCTGCGCAGCAGGTCTTGCTGGTAAGTGGCCTCTTGCTTGTCAGAAGGTGCCCACAGCGAAGCCAGTTTTTGCATCAAGCCCATGGTGCAGATCCTTTGAATGAAGGTGGCGCAAGCGTTGTGCAAACAACCTTAGCACAGGGCTGTGTGCAGCGGTGCATCACAATCTTGGGTGTTGATGACTTCGCCCTATGGGGCATACCCTGAGCACCATGCTGCATTACCTTACTGTTCCCGTCACCGCTTTTGCGCAAAACTGCTCTTTGGTGTGGTGCGACGCCACGCAAGAGGCCGCTGTCATTGACCCGGGTGGCGACCTCGACCACTTGCTGGCTGAAGTCACGCGGCTCAAGCTCAATCTCACGCAGATCTGGTTGACACACGCGCATATCGACCATGCAGGGGGAACGGGCGAGTTAGCGCAGCGCCTGCAACTGCCCATCATTGGCCCACACCCGGGCGACCAATTTTGGATAGATGGCCTGCCCCAGCAAAGCGCAATGTTTGGGTTTCCGCCTGCGCTGCACTTCACGCCCACCCGTTGGCTGGCCGATGGCGATACGGTGCAAATAGGCAATGAGGTGTTGAATGTGCGGCATTGCCCAGGGCACACACCAGGGCACGTGGTGTTCCATGCGCCACAAATTGACCGGGCTTTTGTGGGCGATGTGCTGTTTGCGGGCAGCATAGGGCGCACCGACTTCCCCCAGGGCAATCACCAGCAATTACTGGACAGCATCAAACAGCGCCTGTGGCCCATGGGAGACCAAACCGTTTTCATCCCTGGGCATGGACCTGAGAGCACCTTTGGACGTGAACGGCGCACCAACCCATACGTGGCTGACGCTTAGGCGCTGCCTGCCTGCATGACAAGGCGTGGATGCAATCGTGCAGAGCAAGGTCTTGCACAGTTAGCGCAGGTGATCAAAGGCAATTTTTAAGATCTTTTGGTGCCCGGCCGCTTTCGAGGTGGCACGCGCTCGCCCAATACAAAAGCCATCACCAGACACCCCGCCAGCCCCACAGTCCACGAGGTGATCCACAAAGTGGAAAAAAGCCTGGGCTGATCGGGCTCAAAAAGTGAAATTGCTCCGTCTCTCTTGTCGACCCAGACCATCACAGCGTCACCGCTGCGCTTTTGGCTGGCAAATTGGGGCCTACCGTCAGACGACCCGTCTTTGATGGTGCGATGAACCCATTGGTTATTGAGCAGCATGGTGACGCTTACTTCTAATACCTTGCCATACCCTTTTTGCGTAGGGCTGTAGTACTTGATGTCAAGAATCTTGGCGGGGTGGGAATCGTGATGGTTGCGCCTGTCACGATCCCACCAATAAACCGCAAAATCTGCCAGCAGCATGGCCAACACGCCCGCAACCAGGATCACAACCATATTCTTTCTGCCTGTTGCTGCGTCCAAATCAAACCCTTTCTTGACCCTAAGGTTTGTGACTGAAAAACTATCCACGGCACATCAGCGGTGGCAAGAAATCAAGTTCAAAGCTTTTTACGCCCCTCTTCATACAAACGCTGCACTTTGGGCACGTTGTCTTGCAAGGCGCGAATGCGCTCTGGCCCAGTGGGGTGGGTCGATAAAAACGCCAAACCGCCCTGGCGCTTGCCCGTGGCATTGCCCATTTTTTGCCACAGGCTCACGGCAGCGGCGGGGTTGTAGCCGGCGCGTGCAGCCATCTCCAGGCCCACCAGGTCGGCGTCTGTTTCGTCTGACCGGCTGAACTTGAGCGTCAACAGCTGGGTGCCGATATTGCTGGCCACATCGCTCCAGTCCCCCAAACCCAGCACCTGCGCACCAATCGACAGGCCCGTACTGGTGGCCTGTGTTTTGGCAATGCGCTCGCGTGCGTGCTCGCGCACAGCATGCGCCATTTCGTGGCCCATCACCATGGCGGCTTCGTCTTGGGTCAAAGCCAACTGGTCAAGAATGCCGGTGTAAAAAACGATCTTGCCCCCAGGCATGCAAAAGGCGTTGATTTGTTGGCTGGCAATCAGCTGCACGTCCCAACGCCAGTGCTGGGCACGTTCGTTCCAGGGCAGGGCGAAAGGAATCAAGCGCTGGGCAATCGCGCGCAGGGCCTGGGCCTGTGGGTGGCTGGTATCCAGCAGCGCTCCTTTGGCACGGGCTTGGGCCAGCATTTGGCGGTATTGCTGGGCGGCCGATTGCTCCAGGCGGTCTGCGGGCACCAGTTTGCGCATCAACGATGCGTCACCCACATCCACCTGTGCCAGGACTGGCGCGGCCACAGAAGCACCCGCTGCCAGCAAAAAAGCCCTGCGGGCAGACCAAACCGAATGGGCGACGGGCGAACCCGCAGAACATAAAAAGCACATGCATGAATAATAGACAAAAACCCTTTTGCCCATGCCTGAACCTACTGCCCCCAACTCCCCTGAGCGCCTGACCTGGTTGCAAACTTTGCGTGTTTACTGCGAACCTGCCAGTCTGCGCATGCTGACCTTGGGTTTTTCTGCCGGCCTGCCTTTGCTGCTGGTGCTGGGCACCTTGAGCTTTCGCCTGCGCGAGGCAGGCATAGACCGCAGCACCATTGGCTATTTGAGCTGGGTGGGGCTGGCCTACGGCTTTAAGTGGGTGTGGGCACCGTTGGTAGACCGCATGCCGCTGCCCGGTTTAACACAAGCCTTGGGCCGCAGGCGCAGTTGGTTGCTGTTCTCGCAATGCATAGTGGCGGCCGGGCTGGTGGGCATGGCGCTGTCTGACCCGCGTATGGCCTTAGGGCCGATTGTGTGGTGCGCGCTGGCGGTAGCCTTTGGCTCGGCTACGCAAGACATTGCACTGGACGCTTTTCGCATTGAATCTGCCGACGCCCAGCGCCAAGCAGCATTGGCAGCCACCTACCAAACAGGCTACCGCTTGGCCATGATTTGGGCAGGCGCTGGCGTGTTGTGGATTGCAGCATGGGCAGAGCTTGCGCCTGCTGCTCCAGGCAACGGCCCAAGTTACCAGCAAGGGGCTTGGCAAGTAGCGTATTTGGTGATGGCGGCATCTATGGCGGTGGGCATGGTCACGGTGCTGTTGTCCCGCGAACCCGCTCCCATAGACATCCCCCCTGCACGCAATGCAGCCGAATGGTTGCAAGGTGCCTTGGTGCAACCCTTTGCTGACTTTTTGCGGCGCTACGGCTGGCATGCGGCGTTGATATTGGGTTTGATCGCGGTATACCGCATCAGCGATGTGGTCATGGGCATCATGGCCAACCCGTTTTATGTGGATATGGGTTACACCAAAGACGAAGTGGCTGCCGTGACCAAAATCTATGGCGTGGTCATGACACTGGTGGGCGCTTTTGTGGGCGGCGTGCTGTCCATGCGGCTGGGGGTGATGCGGGTGTTGATGCTGGGGGCCATCCTCAGTGCGGCCAGCAATTTGCTGTTTGCTTGGCTGGCAGGCCATGGGCATGATGTGACAGCGCTGATTGCAGTGGTGTCTGCAGACAACCTCTCCAGCGGCATTGCATCGGCAGCGTTCATTGCCTACCTTTCAAGCCTGACCAATGTGCGTTACTCCGCAACGCAATACGCGCTGTTTAGCTCCATGATGCTGCTGCTACCCAAGTTTGTGGCGGGCTTTTCGGGGGCGTATGTGGATGCCTTTGGCTATGCCCACTTTTTTACTGCCACCGCACTGCTGGGTTTGCCCGTATTGACCTTGGTTTGGGTTGCTTCACGCGTCAAAACATGACTATGCCTTAGTAAAATAAGCGCATTATGCTATAAAATAGATAGCGCCATGTGTTGGTGTGAGGGGTATGCTCCTTACACAGTGCAAGCAAGTTTTACAAGTGCTTTACCTGCAGGCCATGCATGCAAGACATCATGCATGCACCATCAACCCATGACTATTGCACCGCCGCTATGAGCTCTCAACTGTTGATGATTGAAGACGACACCCGCCTGGCCCAGATGGTGAGTGAATATCTGGGCCAGTCTGGCTTGCAGGTAACGCACAAGGCCGACGGGCACAGTGGCCTGGCCCAACTGCACGGTGCCCATGCAGGGCCTTTGCCCGACTTGGTGATTTTGGATTTGATGCTGCCCGACATGGATGGGCTGGAGGTATGCCGCCGCATTCGGGCCCTGCAAGGGCCAGCCGCCCAGGTGCCCGTGCTGATGCTGACCGCCAAGGGCGACCCCATGGACCGCATCATTGGCCTCGAGTTGGGCGCTGACGACTACCTGCCCAAACCCTTTGAGCCCCGCGAGCTTCTGGCACGCATACGCGCCATCTTGCGCCGCCGCAGCGACGGGCCAGCAAGCGCTACGGTACAGACCATGCGCTTTGGCAGCATGGAGATTGACCGCGATGCACGCACCGTGCAAGTGGCAGGGCAAGTGGCAGATTTAACGTCGTACCAGTTTGATTTGCTGGTGGCCATGGCAGAACGCGCTGGCCGCGTGCTGACACGCGACCAGATCATGGAAGCCGTGCGAGGCCGCGAGCTGGAGGCTTTTGACCGCTCGATTGACGTGCATATGGGCCGCATCCGTGCGGCCATTGAAGTCGATGCCAAAAACCCGCGCCGCATTTTGACGGTACGCGGCGTAGGCTATGTTTTTGCCAAGCAGCAAGACTGATTTTGCAAAGCAAGCGCATGGCCTGGAACAACCCCTTTACACGCAACCTGCACCTGCGCATTTGGCTGGCAGTGGTGTTTGGCGTGGCGGTACTGACGCTGCTGGTGGCCTGGGCGTGGCGCATTGCGGCAGACCACAACAGCGCCAACAACTCGCCGCCTGCACGCGAGATCGTGCTGCGGGACGCCACGGGCAAAGTGCTGATTGAAGGCCAGGCGACGCGGGTGCGCGGCGCACCAGGCGAAGGCCCCGAGTGGCAAATTGAAGCCGACAACGGAGCCACCTACAGCATGGAGCTTGCCCCCCGCACTGACCGTGCCGGGCGCAAATTACCGCAGCGCCAGACAGCCTTTTGGCTGCGCCCGCCCTTTGGTTTTTTGTGGCTGCTGGCCGTGGTCGGCATTGCTGTCGCCATAGGCGTGTACCCTATCGTGCGCAGATTGACCAAGCGCTTGGTAGAGCTGCAACGCAGCGTTAAGCGTTTTGGTGATGGTGACCTTTCGGTGCGAGTGCCCGAGCAAGGCCACGACGAAGTAGCCGACCTGGCCCGCCAATTCAACGCGGCTGCGCAGCGCGTGCAAACACTGGTGCAGTCGCACAAGTCTTTGCTGGCCAATGCCTCGCATGAACTGCGCTCGCCCCTGGCGCGCATTCGCATGGGCATGGAGCTGATGGACGGAGGGCAACCATCGCCAGCCTTTAAAGCAGAAATTTTGCGCAACATTGCAGAACTGGACCAACTGGTAGAAGAGATTTTGTTGGCCAGCAGGCTGGATGCGCGTGAGGCCGACATGGGCACGCCCGAGGCCATCGACATGACAGGCCTTGCTGCAGAAGAATGCGCCCGCATTGGCGCAGACTTAGATGCTGGCAGTAACCCCGAACTGCTGGAGGTAGAAGGTGTAGCCAAACTACTGCGCCGTGCGGTGCGCAACCTGCTCGAAAACGCCCGCCGCTACAGCGATGGCCCTGTTACGGTGGTGGTGCAGCGCCAAGGCCAGCATGCAGAGATTCGCGTTTGCGACCGAGGCCCAGGCGTACCACCTAACCAGCGTGAGCGCATTTTTGAGCCGTTTTACCGCCTGCCTGGTGCCAGCGAAAAAGCCGGTGGTGTGGGCCTGGGCTTGGCCTTGGTGCGCTCGATTGCCACCCGCCATGGCGGCAGTGTGCATTGCGAAGACCATGCGGGCGGTGGCGCATGCTTTGTGCTGCGCTTGCATTTGCAAAAAAACATCTAATTCCGCCTCTCGATCATCCGTGTCGTTGTTGCTTGGCCTTTTCATGTGGCAGCACTGCCTGCGGCTTCGCGCCTCAACATAAATGATTAAGAAATGAAATAACGCTGCGGCAGATGCACCGCGCCAGCGACTTACACTGCGTAGCAACTTGATGGCACCCCGGCTGCATGCGCATTCTGATTTTTCTTCGCGACGCCTCACCCAACGGCATTACCACCTTTAACCGCACACTGGCTGCGGCATTGCGTGCGCGTGGGCATACGGTGACGGTGTGGGCATCGGCCCTGCTGCATCCAAGCATGGCATGGGCACTGCGCTGGGCGGTAGCGCGACACCAGCCCGACCTGATTTTGACTAACCACTACACGCAAGCCCGGCTGGCACATGCATTGGCACAAAGCCTGGGCACGCCGTGGTTTGCCTGCATGCACAACGGCCACCCCAACCACCGCATGGCGCAATGGGCTCAGCTGTTTACCAATGCCAGCGGCGTTGTCACCATGTGCGAGAGCATGCGTGCCATGTACAGCCGCTGGGTGGCCAGCCACACCTTGCCCTTGCGGGGCAGCACAGTACCTGTGCTGGGTACACGCTTGCCGCTGGCCATGCCCCCCTTGCCCACACGCACACCCACCAAGCGCTTGACCCTGGCCTACTGCTCGCGCCTGAGCGGAAACAAAGGCCCGCGCTGCGAGGCATGGTTGCGTGCCATTGCCTTGCTGCCGCCAAAACAGCAGTATCAGGTGCTGGTGATTGGTGGGGGCAGCCACCTGAAGCACTTGCGCCAAGTGGCGCACAGCCTGGGCCTTGCGGTGGAGTTCACGGGCATGGTGCGCGACACCGGCCCTTACCTTGACCGCGTGGACGTGCTGACGGGCGCGGGCTACGCATTGATAGAAGGACTGGTGCGTGGGGCTATGGGTGTGGGCCTAGGGTTTGGTGGGTGTTTGGGGGCGGTTACAGACCAAGGCCTGCTCGATGCCGTGGCCGTGAACTTTGGCGACCACTGCCCCTACCCATTGGCAGAAAGCCCCGAGGCCATTACACAGGCCCTGCAACAAGCCATTGGCCTGTGCCACACGCCAGAGGCCGCGCAGATCACGCAGCGCTGCCGTGCGCTGTTTGCGCCTGAGGACATTGCGCAAGAACTAGAGCAGTTTTGGGCTGATAGCGGTGTGCCCGCAAAGGGCACTGCACCGGTTTAAGCACCGGCTGTGGCAGCTTGTGCCGCAGCTTTAAGCTGATACCTTGTTGCCCAACTGCTGGAACAAATCCAGGTACTGCTGCCGCATGCGGGTGCGGTCAAAAGTGCGGTGCACATGGGCTTGGCCTGCAATGGCCAGTTGCTCGGCGCGGTCGGTGTGGGTGAGCAAGTCGGCCAAGGTATCGGCCATGGCCTGGGGGTCTGCATGGGGCACCAGCAAACCGTTTTCGCCATGGGTAATGACTTCGCGCACGCCTTCTACGTCAGACCCCACACCACAGCAGCCCGAAGCCATGCCTTCAATAAGGCCCAGGCCCAAGCCTTCGTAGTGGGTGGACAGCACACACAGCTTGACCCGTCCCAGCAGCGCAGGCAGGTTGGCCACATGCCCCAGGCACTGCACTTGGTCGCTTACGCCCAGGCGCTGGGCCAGACGTTCGGCGTCGGCACGCCAGGCGGCTTTGCCTTCGCCAGCAAAGTACAGCGTGGGCGTGAGGCCCTTGGCCTTTAGCAGCGCAATGGCGCGGATCAGGGTTTCGTGGTCTTTTTGGCGGGCAAAGCGGGCGGGCATGACGATGGCGTTTTCACGCTGCGGCCACGGGGTGCGCTCTGTCCAGCGCGGCAGGTCAATGCCATTGTGGATCACGGTGCACAAGTGCTCCGGATGCCCCAGGGCCACCAGGGCATCGCGCACCGCGTTCGACACCCCAATGATGCAATCGGTTCTGCGGGCCAGCCACAAGGACTGCCACAGGCGCCAGCGGCCATAGCGCTCGCGCGTGTTGTGCTCTATGTGCACAATGCGCGGCACACCAGCCAACAAAGCGGCGTAGCGGCCCCACAGGTGCTCGCTAAAACCGTGGGCTACAAACACGTCGGGCTTCCAGGTGCGGCAAATGCGCAGCAAAGCAATGATGGTGGCCGTGTGCGACCAACGCGGCACCACTTCTACCGCCAAGCCTTTGGCACGCAGGGCGTTGACGCGTTCAGTGGGGTTCATCATGCGGCGGCGCAACACCAGCAGGGTTTGCTGCTGGGCGTCATCACCACACAAATCAATGGCAACCTGGGTAGCCCCAGAAAACCCGCCCGATACAAAATGCAAAACCCGCAAGGGGCGCTGGGCGGTGGGTGTGGGCAAGGTCATGCGGAGCGGGCAGCCTGGGGCTGCGCATGGGATACCGCGGGGCTGGCCAGTGCAGCCACCCACAGCAAGTTCATAAACAAATACATCATGTTGCCGTTGTTGTGGGCAAACATGACCTGGGTCATGCCAAAACCTAAATAGCCCACCACCGTCAACACGCCGCACAAAGCGGCCACATGCTGCACGCTGTCCCGCGCACCGGCGGATTGCTTCAAATGCCGCCAGTACACGTTGAGCGGAATGGCAAAAAACAGGCACAAGCCCAGCACGCCCAACACGCCACGTTTGACAAACATGTCCATCCACTCGTTGTGTGCATGGTTAAAGTAAGCCACCACAGGAGGCGCCTCATGGCGTGTGACGGCTTCTTGTTTGCGGGCCTGATAGGTTTGCTGCCCCCAGCCGAGCACAGGGCGCTCCAGGGCCATGCCCCAGGCCAACTTCCAGTGGGCCAGGCGCTGGCCAATAGAGCTGTCTGCCTCGCCACTACTGCGCCAGGCTTTCACATCTAAAACCCCTGCGACCAGGCGGTCCTGCACAGGTGGGACAAAAGCCAGTGCCACGCAGACCAGCACACCCAACGCTAGCGCTTTGAGGGTACGGCGGGCAATATGGCTGGCAGCGGCATGGCGTGGGCGGTCCAGGTAGAGCACCAACAAAACCAACAGCGGGGCCACAATCCAGCCGCCACGGCTGCCAGATGCCAAGCTGCCAAAAGACCCGGCCATCACAGCAAGCCAGCCCACCGACTGTTCTAGCCGGGTAGCCACCATGCGCCGCACCCACACCCAGCTCCAAAACGCCAGCAGCAGTGCAATGTTGCCAAACTGGATGGCGTTGGTATGGCCTTCGGCACGGGCCATGCCCAGGTAGTACCACTGCCACATCGCAATCAGGCCAGCGCCACAAGCGCCCAACCAGCAGCCCCAGCGCAGCGGCCACGTGGCAGGCAGGCCGCCCAACAGGGCCACTGCTGCCAACACGGCCAGGCTGTATTTGATGGTTCTATCCAGCCCCAGGCTGTTCCAAATGATCTGCCCGCCATCGACCGTGTGCATGGCCCAGGCAGCGCCCATGGCGGCGACCGCAATGGCCCAGCGCTTGAGGTCAACAGGCCAGGGGGTGCGGTGCCGCACTGCACCCGGCAAAGCAATCAGCCCCAACACCGCCAACATGGCCGCGCCCCACGAATAGCCCGTGGGTACCAACAGCGACAGCGCAGGCAATAGCAAAGCCGCACATTGCAGCGCAAGCAATTTGCAGCGGGGCCACGCAGCCGCAATGGCAGGGTTCATAGTGGTGGGGCGCAAAGCCCAGACAAAAGCTGGCTCAGTGCCCGTGCTTGACGACTTCGCCCGCCTTGAGGCGGTACACCGTGCCGCAGTAAGGGCACTTGGCCTCACCCGTGTGGGCCACGTCCAGGTACACCTTGGGGTGGCTGTTCCAGAGCTTCATGTCTGCCTTGGGGTTGGGGCAAAACACGCCGCCCTGGGCGTTCAGGTCTTTGGCCAGAAGTTCAACAACTGCTTGCGACATGCTTCAAACCTTGGTGAGCCAGTGGGCGTATTTGGGGTTGCGGCCATTGACGATGTCAAAGAACGCAGACTGGATTTTTTCGGTAATAGGGCCACGGCTGCCCACGTAGTCGGCCTTACCTATTTCGATGCGGTCGAGCTCACGGATGGGCGTGACCTCGGCAGCGGTACCCGTAAAAAAGGCTTCGTCTGCGATGTAGACCTCGTCGCGGGTGATGCGCTTTTGCACGATCTCCAGGCCCAGGTCTTTGGCAATGTGGAACACGGTGTTGCGGGTAATGCCGTTGAGGGCGCCTGCCGACAGGTCGGGCGTGTAGATCACGCCGTTTTTGATCACAAAAATGTTCTCGCCCGCACCTTCGCTGACAAAGCCGCTGCTGTCGAGCAACAGGGCTTCGTCGTAGCCTTCGTCAGTGGCTTCCATGTTGGCCAAGATGGAGTTGGTGTAGTTACTGACCGCCTTGGCCTGCGTCATGGTGATGTTGACGTGGTGGCGGGTGTAGCTGCTGGTCTTGACGCGGATGCCGCGCTTCATGCCTTCTTCGCCCAAGTAAGCACCCCAGGCCCAGGCGGCCACCATCAAATGGATAGTGTTGCCTTTGGGCGATACGCCCAGCTTTTTGTCACCGATCCAAGTCAGGGGGCGCAGGTAGCCCGATTCGAGCTTGTTTTCGCGGATGACGGCGCACTGCGCATCGTTGACCTGTTCTTGCGAGAAGGGAATCTTCATGCGCAAAATTTTGGCGCTATTAAATAGGCGCTCGGTGTGCTCTTGCAAACGGAAGATGGCCGGGCCGTTGACGGTGTTGTACGCCCGAACACCCTCAAAGGCGCCACAGCCGTAGTGCAGTGTGTGCGTAAGCACATGGACCTTGGCATCGCGCCAGTCGATCATCTGGCCATCCATCCAGATTTTTCCGTCACGGTCGGCCATCGAGGGAACTACGGGGCTCATGGGTATCCTTTGTTTGCGGGATTTGGGCAAAACCCCGGATTTTACGGCTGCGCAGCACTCTCTGGGGCAACAGCGTCATCGGCGGGGCTGACAGGGCGCTGAAGGCTCCAGCGCACCAGCCGCCCGTTGGCAAATTCGCACGTCACACTCGACTGGGTGTTGTCCGTCCAGCGAAACTGCTCGGGCTGTGCGCCTTCGGGCGAAAGCTGCTCACCCAAAGCCTGCGTCATGGCCACCACGTGCATCAAGTTGACGCCGGTTTTGAGCTTGGCATTGAGCATGACCGCGCTGGGCACATAGCCTATGGGCCGATTCGCGGCCTTGGCCATGACGTTGACCATGCGGGTGTAGTGCAGCAGCAGCCACATCAGCAAGCCGCCCCCCACTGCTGCCACGCCCATGCCACCGTACTGGCGATACGCCAGCGCCATCAGCGCCAACGCGCCTACCGGAACCAAAATGCTGCGGATATTCATGGGAGGTGATTGTCGTATGGCTGGCAGGCCCGCAAGCTGCGGCAAGCGCGTAGAGGCGTTCAAAGGTGGTTGTGGGACGATTTTTGAGTGTTTTTGGCGTTACGCCTTAGTAAATCAAGGTAGGTGTGCTATCAATAATGAAGCATTTCCAAGGCTTTGCATCAGGATGCACTTTGCTTGGCTGGGCTTAAAGGCCCTCAAAATCTCAATCAGGCCTTTAATCCGTAACTGCAGCCACACTATGCAACGCCTGCTCACCCTGCTCTTTGCCCTCATACCCACCGTTACCCAAGCGATCACGCCCAGCGAACGGCAAGACTTACTGAACGCCATTCGCCCCGAAGCAAGCCGACTGGCGGGGCAAGCCGTGCGAATCAAGGTCGATACGCTGAACTACCAAAACAACTGGGCAGTGTTAGTAGGGCAGCTGGTACCACCCCAGGGCAAAACGCTGGATTGGCGCAAAGCCCAAGACTGCGACCCCAACCTGGACAAAATGCTGTGGGTGGTGGCCCAAAAGCAAGCCTCGGGGTGGCAGGTGCAAGAGATATTCATTTGCTCGCCCGAGCCCGTGTACTGGTACTTGGTGCCCGAAGAGGCGTTTGTGCGCCCTTGTGGGATTTACGCCGGGCTGCAAACGGGGCAAGGCGCAACTGCGCAGCAAGAATGCTTGGCGTTTCAGGCCAAAAGGCGACGCTGAACCCCGTAACAGATCCGATCCATTGGACTTTCATTCTTTGTGCCCAAATCACGTACAGGTGATTTTTTTGAGCCGAACATCGCCGACGAAGAATCAATCAACTAGAACGCAATTATAAAAGCGCCCATGTTAATTAATATCATTACCATTTTACAAATTGGTTTCTCTGTGATTGGTGCGGCGATTTTATTGATTGTTTACTTGTTTTTTCTGAATAACATCAACAAAAACTGGTTTGCTGTCAGCTCATGCATCGGTCTGCTGTCTTGCCTTTCTACCTTACAGATATGGCATTTAGATTTTATTCTGAACCAAACCGATTTATTCAATGAAGAATGGTACCGATTTTTCTTATTTTTAGCCCCCTGCTTGTTTTTCTTCTTCAGCAGGGCCGTTCTGCTGCCGGAAAAAACCCAAAACCTATGGTTACTGTTGCACCTTGCTCCAGTTTCACTGAACTATTTTATTCGACAAGAAATTGCCATCCCTATTATTTTTACCATCGGGCTTGGGTATAGCTGCTGGCTGGCAAATTTAATATATCACCTGCGCGCAGAGCGGAAAAAATTCAAAGTAGAAATGTTTTTCTTTGGATTGTTTTCCATCATTGCGGCCTTTGTTTTGATTCTTGGCTTTTCCACGCCCCATATCAATCATTATTATTTCTATATTTTTTACGCAAACAGCATTGGCCTATCGTTTGTTTTGATTGTTTCAGCGTTTGTGACCTTCCCCGATTTACTCGGCGACTTGATCGAAGCATCCAAGCTAACCTACTCCCAATCCAAGCTAAAAGATGTCAATATACAGAGCAGCTTGGCGATGCTAGAAGAGCAAATGACCAAAGCCAAACTATACAAGAATGAAAGTTTGAGTTTATCAATCACCGCCGATGTTGTGGGATTGACTCCGCACCAGTTATCTGAACTAGTTAACAGGCATTTTGGAATGAACTTTTCCAGATATATACGCGACCAACGAGTCAATGCAGCCAAAGTGGCTTTAATCAACGAGCCTAAGGCATCGGTTCTGTCTATTGGTTTAGATGTGGGTTTTGGAACACAATCTAATTTTTATGCTGCTTTTAAAGAAATAACTGGCATGTCCCCTGGGGCTTTCCGCAAGTCAATGTCACAAAAGAACGAAGGATTTATCAAGCCGACGAAACAACCCTGATTCAATTGCTTGTGAATCACCATGCTAACTGCCACTTGGCAAGAGATTTTTGAGCCGCCAAGAGGAGTTACACAGCAACAAAAACCTCCAAAAACATCATTCAGGAATGCTTTAAGTTGTTGTTTTTGAAGGATTTTTTTCTTTTATGTTCAACATCTATCAAGTTGGAAGCTATTGATGCCTGCATGCCCGAAGCTTAGGGCTGTGATGGAATTTTAGATGGTTATCTGATCCTTCACTTTTGCATCTGGTCCTATTACTTGAAAGGTGAAATCATGAACTTAGAGCTTAGCTACCTGACTTATCTGGTCATTTCTATTGTGCTTACCATTTGGGTAGCGCACACGTTATCAAAGAATGGTGAGGTATTTTTAGTCAAGTGTTTTGGGCAAGATGAGGTCTTGGCCAAATCAACCAACCATCTGCTGGTTGTCGGTTTTTATCTCATCAATATTGGCTTCATTGCACTGCGATTGGATGGCTGGAGCAGCAGCGGAACAGATTTGATTCCTTACCTTACTAGCAAAATTGGCGTATCTGCCCTGACACTTGGTGCAATGCACTTTTTTAATATGGTAATGATTGCAAAGTTTGGTCGCACCGTGAGTGGCTGGGTCAGAGCAAATGAGGTAAATCAAGCAAAGCCTTTGTCTTAAAAAAGCGCATACAAAACCTCAACAAAGTGCATAAATGCGCAGCAAGGTACTTATATAAGTAAAATTACACCCTCTCAATTCATCTAACGAATGATTCAACCATGAAAAAAATTGTTTTTCTCTCACTCGCAGCATCTTTGCTTTTTACAGGCTGCGCATCTGTCAACATGGCTTCGAAAGAGGAATCCGAGAAAGCCAAGGCATTTAATGCCCCCAGTGCAGGCAATGCAGGTGTTTATATCTACAGGAACAGTTTTGTAGGCAAAGCACTTAAGAAAGATATCTGGGTAAACGGAAAATGCATTGGAGAGAGCGCACCTGATGTTTTCTTCTACACAGAAGTAGAAGGCGGCAAAACGTACAAAATTGAGACCGAATCAGAGTTCTCGCCCAATGCGCTTGAACTGATGGTGAACGCTGGTAAAAACTATTTTGTCCGCCAGTACATCAAGTTTGGGGCTTTTGTGGGTGGTGCCAATTTAGAACTGATGCCAGAGGATCAAGGCAAAGCAGATGTGGCAAAGCTTGAACTGGCCAAACCTGGGGAATGCACGTCGAAAAAATAAAACTCGACTGGACGGCCTCCATTGAGGCCGCTCCACCCTACACCATCCCCCGAACCACCTCTAGCGCCTCCTCCACCCGCTCCACGGCATGAATCGTCAAGCCGTCGATGGGTTTTTTGGGGGCGTTGGCTTTGGGGACTACGGCCACGCTAAAGCCCAGCTTGGCAGCCTCCTTCAGACGCTCCTGGCCCCGTGGCGCGGGCCGCACCTCACCCGCAAGGCCCAGCTCGCCAAAGGCCAAAAAGCCCCGGGGCAGCGCTTTGCCACGCAGGCTGGAGGTGATGGCCAGCATGACGGCCAGGTCGGCAGCGGGTTCGCTGATGCGTACACCGCCTACGGCGTTCACAAACACATCTTGGTCCATGCAGGCCACACCGGCATGGCGGTGCAGCACGGCCAGCAGCATGGCCAGGCGGTCTTTGTCCAGGCCCACGCTCAGGCGGCGGGGGCTGGGGCCACCAGTGTCTACCAGGGCTTGTATCTCTACCAACAGCGGGCGGGTGCCTTCTAGCGTGACCATGACGCAACTGCCGGGCACGGGTTCGCTGTGCTGGCTTAAAAAGATGGCGCTGGGGTTGGCGACGCCTTTGAGGCCTTTTTCGGTCATGGCAAAAACGCCAATCTCGTTCACGGCACCAAAGCGGTTTTTGATGGCCCGCACCAAACGGAAGGGGCTGTGGGTGTCGCCCTCAAAGTACAGCACGGTGTCCACCATGTGCTCCAGCACGCGCGGGCCTGCCAGGGCACCTTCTTTGGTAACGTGCCCCACCAGCACAATGGCAACGCCGGTGGCTTTGGCGGTGCGGGTGAGGTGCGCCGCGCATTCACGCACCTGGGCTACAGAACCAGGGGCTGAGCTGAGCTGGTCCGAGTACATGGTCTGGATGGAATCGATGACCGCCACGGCGGGCTGCACGGCTTCGATGGTGGCGAGGATTTTTTCTAGCTGGATTTCGGCCAGCACCTGCACTTGGCTGTGGTCCAGCCCCAGGCGGCGTGAGCGCAAGGCCACCTGGGCGCCGCTTTCTTCGCCTGTGACGTACAAGGTAGGCAGGCCGCTGCGTTGCAAGGCGTCCAGGGCTTGCAGCAGCAAGGTGGACTTGCCAATGCCGGGGTCGCCACCGATCAGCACTACACCGCCTTCGACCATGCCACCGCCCAGCACACGGTCTAGCTCGTCAATGCCGCTGGGGCTACGGGCCACGTCGCTGGCTTCGATGGCCGACAGAGGCATGACGGGCTGCGCCTGCGCTAGGCCTGCGTAGGTGGGGTTGCTCAGGCGGTTTTTGCCGGGGGCTGCGGCATCGGCCACGGTTTCTACCAAGGTGTTCCACGCACCACAGGCGGGGCATTTGCCCAACCAACGGGGGCTGGTGCCACCGCATTCGGTGCAGCTAAAAAGGGTTTTGTCTTTGGCCATGGGGTGCAATTGCCCGGTGGGGTGAAAAGGTGTGGGTGACTTGGCGTAAAGCCCAGTTTTTAAAGCACGGCTGCCCGCAGCCAGCGCAGCGCTTGGGGCCAGGTTTCTGCATCCGGCACCCAGTGGTCTATGGCGGCGCCCAGTGCTACGGCGCACAGCAGGGTGCCCAGCATGGGCTTCCAAGTCAGGCGGATGGCGGCGGGTAGCCAGCCTGCGTTTTCGGCGGCCATGGCGGTGCGGGCGGCGGTGTAGGCAAAGGCCAGTTCAACGACTACGGCCAGCAGGGCGTCAGTGCCAAAAAACAGCAGGGCCGCAGCGCCCAGGCCCGAAAGCAGGGCTACGCCCACCGCAAAAATCACCACAACGGGGATCAAGACCACGGCGGCTTCGTCGGCCCCTGCGGCCACCTCCAGGGCGTTGCCTGCCAGCTCGCCTGCGGCTTCAGAGGCGTCACTGCCATCAGCGCTGGGTACATAGTCCAGTGTGTCGAGTGCATCCAGCGGGTCTATGTCGTCGTCTTGCTGGCGCAGCAAGCGCTCGGCCCACCAGCGCAGTAGCAGCAGGTACACCCCGTAGCCCACAGCCAGCGACACGGCATAGCGCACGGCCAAAGAATCTACCCCCGCGAAGTGGCGCAGCAGCCATGCAAGTAGCGCCACCACAGCCAAGGTACAGGTACCCATAGCCCAAGCGTGCAGCCACAGGGCGTGGCGTTGGCGCAGGCGGGCTTCTATGCTGTGGTGCGGTGCTTGGTGCAGGGTTGCTGGCAAACGGGCGGTGCGCCAGTTAGATGTTTTTTTGTTCATGGTGCGTAGGTCAGCCCGCAATGTGCATGGGCACACGGGGGGCCACGGCGCACATCAGCTCGTAACCCACGGTGCCTGCGGCGTGGGCTACCTCGTCTATGGGCAGCACAGCACCTGTGCTGGCGCAGCCCCACAGGGTGACTTCGCTACCCCATCCTGGGGCCATGCCTGCTTGCACCAAAGGGGCAAGGTCCACGGTGATCATGTCCATGCTGACGCGGCCCACCACGCGGGTGCGCACGCCATCGACCAGCACCGGGGTGCCCGTGGGTGCGTGGCGCGGGTAGCCGTCGGCATAGCCACAGGCCACCACGCCTATAGACATGGCAGCGTCGGCCACAAACTGCGACCCGTAGCCAACGGTTTCGCCCGCCTGCAAGTGCTGCACGGCCAATAAGCGGGTGGTTAGCGTCATGGTGGGCTGCAAGCCCCAGTGGGTACTGGTGTGCTTAGGGTGGTCGGGCGCACTGCCGTACAGCATGATGCCTGCGCGCACCCAGTCGGCCGCCACGGTACTGCTGTGGGCGTGGCGCAGTATGGCGGCGCTGTTGCTCAGGCTGCGCTCGCCAGGCAAGTCTTGCGTGGCGGTGGCAAAGGCGGCCACTTGGTGGGCAACCCCACGGGGGCCGTCAGCGTCGCTGAAGTGCGTCATGCAGGTGATCTCGTCCACCTGCGGCAAAGCATTGAGGCGCGCCCAAGCGCTGCGAAAACGCTGGGGTGCAAAGCCTAAGCGGTTCATGCCCGAGTTCATTTTGAGAAACACCCGGTGCGGCACCTGGGTTTTGTGGGCGGCCAGCATGTCAATTTGCTCGTCGCAGTGCACGGTGTGCCACAGGCCCAGGCGGGAGCACAACTCCAGGTCGCGCAGGTCAAAAATGCCCTCTAGCATCAAGGTGGGGCCACGCCAGCCCAGGCGGCGCAGGCGCTCGGCCTCGGCAAAGTCCAGCAGGGCAAAGCCGTCGGCGGCGCGCAGGCCTTCAAAGGCGTTTTCTATGCCGTGGCCGTAGGCGTTGGCTTTGACCACGGCCCACACGCGGGCGTCAGGCGTGGCGCGGGCCACTTGATCTAGGTTATGACGCAAGGCGGCGGTGTGGATGTGGGCTTGTATGGGGCGGGGCATGGGCAGGGCAAAAGAGCGTTACTGGCTTGGTCTTATTAGATTCTGGCATCTTGCAGACCCGCATGGCCGACTGACCCACCGACGTTTGACCCTGGCGGCATTGGGGCTGCGTCCCGCAGGGTGCGTGATATAACCACTGACCAATTTGGTTTTGCCCATGCGCGGGCACCGCCCCGTGAGCGTGGGGGCCTGCGCTGCCTTCTTATCTCAGCCACCCATGAAGCGCGGTTTCTACACCATCATGTCAGCGCAGTTTTTTAGCTCGCTGGCCGACAACGCCCTGTTTGTGACTGCCGTAGAACTGCTGCGCACCGGCGGAGCCCCCGAGTGGCAAAGCGCCGCCCTGGTGCCCATGTTTGCGCTGTTTTATGTGGTGCTGGCGCCCTTTGTGGGGGCCTTTGCCGACGCGCTGCCCAAAGGCCGCGTCATGTTCATCAGTAACGCCATCAAGGTGGTGGGCTGCTTAATGCTTTTGGTGGGCGTGCACCCCTTGCTGGCCTACGCAGTGGTTGGCCTGGGAGCTGCGGCGTATTCGCCCGCCAAATACGGCATCTTGACCGAGCTGCTGCCACCCTCGCAGTTGGTGCAGGCCAATGGCTGGATTGAGGGGCTGACGATTGCCTCCATTATTTTGGGCGTGGTGCTGGGCGGCCAACTGGTGGGGCCCAACATTTCAGCCATGCTGCTGGGTATAGACATACCGTACCTGGACTTGGGCATTGATAGCGCACCCGAGGCCGCGGTGCTGTCGCTGGTACTTGTGTACGCATTGGCCGCTTGGTTTAACACCCGCATTCCACACACCGGCGTAGAAATGCGCCCCCTGCGCACGCAGCCAGACCAATCCATTTTTGCCAACACCGTGGCCCTGGTGCCCGATTTTTGGGCTTGCAACCGCCGCCTGTGGCACGACAAGCTGGGGCAAATATCGTTGGCTACCACCACCTTGTTTTGGGGCGTTTCGGGCAACTTGCGCTATATCGTGCTGGCCTGGGCTGCGGCTGCACTGGGTTATGGCACCACCAAAGCGTCTTCGCTGGTTGGGGTAGTGGCCATTGGCACAGCCGTGGGCGCAGTGGTGGCGTCCATGCGCATGCGGCTGGACATTGCCACACGCGTCATGCCGCTGGGCATTGCCATGGGCTTGTTGGTGATGTTGATGAACTTCATCGACAACGTGTGGGTGGCCGTGCCGTTTTTGGTGGTGCTGGGTGGCCTGGGCGGCTTTTTGGTGGTGCCCATGAACGCACTGCTGCAACACCGGGGCCACAACCTAATGGGCGCGGGCCGGTCGATTGCGGTGCAAAACTTTAACGAGCAAGCCTGCATCTTGGCGCTGGGGCTGTTTTACAGCCTGTCTACCAAGTTCGGCATGTCGGCCTTTGGGGCTATTACTGCGTTTGGATTTGTGGTGGCTGGGGTGATGTGGCTGATTCAACGCTGGCACGCCCACAATGTGCGCCACCACCACGAAGAGGTGGAACACTTGCTGAACATTGCCCGGCAAGACACGCACCACTGAGGCCTGCAGCGCATCAAATGCTATTTATTTAATAGCAAAAAACCTTTGTTTTACTAAGGCATAAGCCTGTTTTATGTCAAAAACCCTGCCCGTAGCCGCCCTGGTGCTCAATGCGCTGGTCTGGGGCATATCGTGGTGGCCTTTTAAGCAACTGCAAGCCGCCGGGCTGCACCCCCTGTGGGCCACGGCAGTCATGTTTGGCATTGCCACCGTGGTGCTGCTGCTGTGGCGGCGCGGGGCCGTGCGCAGCACCTTGGGCCACCCGGGCCTGTGGGGCCTGGCGCTGGCAGCGGGCCTGACCAATATCTCGTTTAACTGGGCCGTGACGGCAGGCGACGTGGTGCGCGTGGTGCTGCTGTTTTACCTGATGCCTGCTTGGTCTGTGCTGCTGGCGTGGTGGCTGCTGGGCGAAAAACCAACCGCCCTGCGCTTGGCCCAACTAGCCCTGGCCATGGCGGGTGTAGCCCTGGTACTGCTGCCACCCGACGGTGCGTTGCAGCGCTTGGCCACAGGCTTTGGCCTGACCGACGCCCTGGCCATTGCAGGCGGCGCAGGTTTTGCACTGACCAACATCTTGCTGCGCCGCTTGCACAAGGCCCCAGACGACGCCCGCGCACTGGCCATGTTTGCGGGCTGCCTGGCAACCGCCCTGGTGGGTGCCAGCATTGGCACCTGGGCTGGCGCGTGGCCCGGCCTACCTGCCCCGACCCTACCCTGGGTGGCCTTGGTGTGCGGCATGGCACTGCTGTTTTTGGCAGGCAATTACGGCCTGCAATACGGCGCGGCCCGCTTGGCTGCGGGCACTACCGCGCTGGTCATGCTGTCAGAGGTGATATTTGCCAGCGCATCATCGGTACTGCTGGGGCAGGCACAACTGACCTGGCCCGTGGTGGTGGGCGGTGTGTTGATATTGACGGGGGCGCTGCTGTCTATACGGCAAACTAGCGCACACTCACCAACACCCTGAGCGACTCATCAGGCCAGCTTGGGCCAGTTAATTCAGGACTTACGCAAAGCCGTCGGGGCTAGGCGCGAAGCCGCAGACAGTACGAAACGTACGGCAAGGTGAAGCAACAACGCCATGGCGGTTTTGCGTAAGTCCTGATGGAATGATTTGGAGAACCACCATGGCAGCACCTACCACCCTGAGCGACTTCCACATCACCCCCATGCAGGGCGACCCCATTGCCATGTCGCAGTACCTGGGCAAAGTGCTGTTGATTGTGAACACCGCCAGCGCCTGCGGGTTTACGCCGCAGTTTGCGGGCTTGCAGGCGCTGCACCAGCAATATGGGCCCAAGGGCTTGGTGGTGCTGGGGTTTCCGTGCAACCAGTTTGGCGGGCAAGACCCCGGCAGCCATGACGAGATTGCCAGCTTTTGCCAACGCAACTACGGCGTGGACTTTGCCATGATGGCCAAGGTGGACGTCAACGGGCCCCATGCCAGCCCCCTGTTTGAATGGCTCAAAACCCAGGCCCCAGGGCTGCTAGGCAGCAAGGCGATTAAGTGGAACTTCACCAAGTTTTTGGTGGGCCGCGATGGGCAGGTGGTCAAACGCTACGGGCCGCAGCAAGCGCCTGCGGGGTTGGCGGGGGATATTGAGGCGGCGCTGGGGTAGCGGGCGGGAGCTAAGAGTTGTCTTCGTAAACCTCATCGGTTGTACCAAAGGCGTACTCATGGAACTGAGGGCCATTTGGCTCAACAAGCAATGAGGGCTCGTCCTCATCATCGGTAAACGCTACAAACGGTCTGTAGGTGTCGCATCCCGGACGATTGCATAGACCCTAAACGCTATCCCCTTTTCATAGCCCGAGCGGTTCTGCAAGAATTGATAGAGTCCTCGCAATCGACCTCGGGAGCCAAGCCATGTTGATAGCCC
>Ga0315907_10000912_pt1 | contig 40358 bp, 74 predicted proteins | sample LakEriMetagenome_3_FD_203525 | JGI IMG/M metagenome (GOLD analysis project Ga0315907, IMG submission 203525) | Freshwater fungal communities from buoy surface, Lake Erie, Ohio, United States - Buoy 12 MA123 | ecosystem: Environmental > Aquatic > Freshwater > Lake > Lake biofilm | place: USA...
AATTTCCTATTGACATAGTTTATATTTTTATCTAGTAATTTCTTCCCAATCCATATGACCTAATATATTACTTCCACCACCGCCTACAGTATTAGCAGCAACACATAATGTAAATTCATTAGGAATACTTATAAGACCATTTCTTGTTAATTGATGATCAAATAAACCTGATCTATCTAATCCCGACATAGTAGTTCCCTGATTAGAAGCATTAAAGAATCCACTATGTACAACACTACCTCCAGCAAAAGATGATCCTGTTATGTTATATTCAACTATAGAATCTGCACCTAGAGAAGTCCATGATCCTCCAGTAGTAGTTCCTCCTTCTATTAATCTCCACTCATAAGTTCCTGTACTAATAGGTAAACAAGACATCGCTGATGGAATAGCTATACCTTCTAGATTAGCAGTTTTTAATCTTATAGATACTATAGGATAATAAGTTCCTGCAACAGCCATATTATATGGAGCAGTAATAACTGTTCCTATAGATCTTGATCTACCTCTAAGTTCATAACCACCTTCAGATATAACTGTTGAGCATATTTGTCTTAAAAGTTTATTTCCAACTGATCCAGTTGTATTTTCTATTTCATATCTTAATGGTAAACAAGCTGTGGTTATATATGTAGTTGGCTCTATATTAGCATGTCTAAATATATGACATATACAAAATTGATTATCTATAACAAAGCCCATTCTTACTGATCCTACTCCTAGCCACTCCATATCCATCCATAAGATTTGAGCCTTAGTTATATTTAACTTAACACCTGAAGGACCAGTACCATCCATCTTATCATAGTTCCAATCAACTTGAGGAATTGATGTTTCTACTAATACCCCTGTTACAAAACTTCTTTTTACAAAAGATAAAGTATCATCTTGTAATTCTAAGCGAAACCCATTTTCATCATCATAATATCCTACTCTTTGTAATAATCCTGTTTCAGAAGGATTCATTACAAAAGTGCTCATAATAAGTAATGACTTACCTGGTTGATAAGCAAATACTTTATTAGTTTCTCTTGTTACTCGAGATCCTGGAGTTGCTACTACCTTAAGATCAACAAGACCTTTTTCAGGATTAAATACTGCTGTACCACCATTTGATAATTTTGTAGACCATAATCCATTATCACTATATCTAAAACTAGAATCAAAAAGAGTAAGTGGTTCAGATACTCTTTGTCTACCAAAAGCATCAAAAGCAACAGGAGGTAAAGGATTAATTACTGGTGTACCATTTGCTATTACACTTGAATTAATAGCATCAAGCAATTGTAATGATCTAAGCTGATAGGGAAAGTTGTTACCCTTATTGCCTTCTGTTTTTAGATTACCTATACTCACGATACTTGTATTGTTTAATATAATATAACTATTTCTAGTTAAAGATACAAATTTCTAATTAAAAAATTGGGCCCAGTCGCTGATTAGGCGCTTTTCCGGAGTATCACTCCGCTGGTCCCATAATATCTATTTATTTTTTAAGTTATCAATCTCCGCATCCATCCTTCCCCTAAAATAAGCATCCTCAATCAAATGCTTCTGGTAATCTTTGGTTAACTCAATACCCTTCTCCGTTAAATCATCATACATCTCAGTAGTCTTTTGATAACGCTTATCAGATTCTTCATCCCTAACCTTATTCTGAATACTTATATCGTGCTTTAAGTTCTCAAGATTCTGCTCCATCTCCTTGGCCTTAATCCATATAACAGAAATCTGATAGATAATCAAAATCATTGCAACACCAACAGATAATATCTTCCACCAGTTATCTACAAATTTCGCAGCCTTATCTAATTTACCTTCTTGCATATTTCTAATATACAAAAAAGATGACTAATATCAAAAATCCTTACCCTCTTCTAAAAGTGTATAGGTAAAAGAGTCCCCATTACCCATAGCCGTGTTTTTCTTAGCAATAGATAATACATAAGCCAAATCCTTCTTAAATCTATGAACCTGACAAGCCGCTGAGTTTGGACCTACCTTTACCGAGTCATACCCGTGGTGCTGATTAACTCCAAAGTAACCCTCCTGCACACTCTTTACATCAAAGTCCATAATATTATCCTTATTACGATCCCTATAAAGCTTTACCTTATTACCTATTTGTACAAATGCTTCATACTGGGCCCGCCCATGTTTACCTATTTTCCATACCCCCCGGTATTGACCCCTAGCCAAAATACCACACCCCGCCGGATTCAGTAACTTATTTTGCATATAGTAAATCCCCGGGTCAGTAGTAAACTGATCATTAACCCATAATACCTTCTTACCATCCTCATCCAAATAAAGCAAACAAAAGAAATCATCCCAGCCGTCTACCTTACGGTTAAGAGAACGTATCCCAACCATATTAACATTATAAGGCCCAACAAAAAACTTAAACCCAGCTTTCTCTACAGCCCTCTTTACCTTGTCATAAGTCAAATCTTCCTTTTTCATATTCCCAAAATTTTTGACCAATATAAAAATAATTCCTAAATAAACCACAATATAATCCCCCCCGGACACAACATTAATAGCGCATTACGCAGTGTTAGGGGTCTATACTAAAAAATTCCAGCAAAAAAAAAATTTGCTGTTACCCCCCATCAAAATTTCAAAGCTTTTGAAAATTATAGAAATAAAATCAAAAAGAATTCTTTTTAGAAGAATATAATAATGTTGTTATGTAGATGATGTGATGTATCATGTTGATCTTGATGATGCTCAAGTATCTTGTGGAGAGAGCAACGAGCAAGCAACGAGAGAAGTATATAGTAGTAGTAGAAAGAAAACCTTCCCTTGTATAGTATAAGGATATGTTTGCTATGTGTCCTTCCCTTTTTTCTCTATAAAATAATATGTATACCATCGTTAACGGTGTTGTAGTATCTATTGCTGATGCAGTAGTCTATGACCATAAGTAGTAATACTTATCCGAAAGGTTTGTAGTTATCCTAAACTATGTTACCATTACTCTAGGTCTATTCAATACTATCCTTACGGATAGTATTTTTTTTTATAGGGCTTATGCCCTTTTTTCTTTGTAAAATCATATGAGAAACTTTAGAGAAGAATTAGAGTTGTTAAGGACACAACCTTGTACTTGTGAATCAAGTTATTATTGTCCTGATGATAATGTTACCTATCCTCCCATTCAATGTGAGAGATGTGGTGATATTGAGTGCATTGAATATAATCTTTATGACATCGAGCTTCTTATTGAATCAGAAGTTAAAAAACAATTCGAAGAGGATTGCGAGGTGAACATGGATTATGAGATGGCAAAATGGTTTGAGCAAGAAGGATGTTAAAACCAAGGGAGGCTTCGGCTTCCCTTTTTTTCTTCAAAAATAAACTATGAACTTTAAACTAACCTACAAGCTAGAAGACAAAACCTTTGAGGAAATACACAAAACCAAAGAGGAGGCTGAAGACGCAGCTTTAATACCAGCAATCAACGGAGAAGACTTTGGCTACAACTTCTACGACTTCCGAATCAACGGAAAACCTGCAGACCTATGCGCTGCAAAGAAAAGAAACAAACTTAAAATACAAGGGCTTAGCTAGCCCTTTTTTCTTTAAAAATAAACCATGGAAAATCAAATCAAATTCCGAATCACAGGAACTTCACCGAACGCTTTCAATTACATGGGCAAAGAGATTACTTGCCCAGCTTGCCCTTGCTACTTCTCAGCAGAAGACTTAGAGAAGGCTTGCCAAGAAAAACTTGGAGAGAAATTTATTCTCAAGGACACTGAATCTTGGCCAACCTTAAAGCTTTTGGGAGAAGATAAATCAATTTGGCTTACTGAGCTTTAGCCAACAAAGGGGAGGGATACTTCCCCTTTTTTTCTTTAAATTATTTATTATGAAAAAGATAAGATTAAATGATGATATTAAAGAGTACTTTAATATCATTGACAAAGATGAAAATGGATACTATGTATTTGGTTCTATTGTGTCAGAATTAATTGATGAAGTTATCATCAATACTCCTGATTATGGAAGAGTATTGTTTCCAAAGAACATCATAATAAAAGGGGATTAACTTCCCCTTTTTTTTGTAAAAATTAAAACCAATCATTATGAAAAAGACAAACAACACAGGATACATCTTCCTAGTAGTCCTAGCTGTATCATTATCAGCAACAGCATTAATTGCAGTAGCCGAAGCTTTATTCGGTGTAGTAGCAGTGTTTACCGCAGCAGTGTGCCTTATACCAGTGTGCTTTGCTTGGATGTTATTAGCTGATAACAATAGGAAGTATTAATAGAACAGGGGAGTAGCATCCCCTTTTTTTTGTAAAAACATATATGAAAACTAAAGTTAAATTAACAGTAATCTTCATTGCAATATTTGCAGTAGGATTTGTAATCGCAGCGGAAACATTTTATAATCTTCCGATTGCTTTGTGTTCATTATCAATACTTCTTGCACCAGTGTTAATTGGTTGGAAGCTTGTTGATGATATACAATATAAAGAAATGAGCCACGACAAAAAGTATTTAAGCGACGAAGCTTTTAGAGAAAAATATTGTAAGTAGTAGATGGTTCAATTTTTTACGGAGAGGCTTAGGCTTCTCCGTTTTTTTTTCTAATACTATATATATATATATGAGCGATGATGTAACAGAATATTCAATAGAACATTTTCTATTTGAATGTCCACAGTTTGTAGAACTTCCTTTAGAACTAAGGAAAGAAAAATACAACCAGTGGTTAAACAACAAATATGTAGCAATACATAGCAATCCCTAAAAAGATTGTATACCTAAAACCTTCCCTACCATGCTGCTTACCCATAGCACATAGAAAACCTAGTTTACTATCATCTATTTGCTCGGTTACACACACACTCTGCACGAGATATTCCCTTTTTTTTATCTAAATAGTAATGGGATTGATCATCCCACTTTACCTGCAAAGATTACGCAGGAACCCATCACGTTAGGGCTATATACGTGAGACAGGTTTGAAGGGCACCCGCTTGCAAGTTGTAGATAGCAAAGCCCTTTTTTATTTAAAAATAGTTCAGTGTGCCAACACCTCGCAGTTTAAAGGTACTGTGGTGGACACTTGGGTAGACTCCCATTTGAGCAGGAATGTAAGCCTGTGACACTGAACTTATTTTATATCTTTTGGGTTAGATTAATAAAACCCTTTTTTTATCTAAATAAATAAATCCAAAAACCAAATCCTATGAAGAAACATTATCCTTTTCTCCTAGTAGAGAAAGATGGCAAGTCCTTATTAAAGTATAACGAGGTCATCCTTAGTCACACTAAAACCTTTAGAGTAATCAGAGGTGGTCACAAGTTATTATGGTTTGTTGATGCAGTAGTGCTCACCTCACCTAATATGGCTAAAGTTAAATAAGGGGGTAATTCCCCTTTTTTACTATAAACAGTAAAAACATAAAACCATGACAAAAAAAGAAGAAATCATGCTTAAACTCATACTAGGTATGGGTAGAGCAAATGAAACCCTGTACTTAAACTATCAGCACCACATGATAAAGATTGCAGAAGCAATAGAACAGGAAGATTTAACCTACGCAGAAGCATTAACTGATGCTATATGTAAAGAAATAGACAAAAGGGGGTAATTCCCCTTTTTTTTCTTAAAATTAGTAACCAATTAATACCTTATATATATGGACACAGGAACAGTATTAGAGATTATCAAGATGATTGATAGTTACTCATCAGCAGCTTATGAGAAAATAGAAGCCGCACATAAAGAAGGTAAAGAGGCAAATGCTTATGATATAGGTGTATTTGACCAAATGAGTTCTTTATCTGATCATCTTCAATCATTTATTGAGGGTCAACTTAACGCAGTAGAAAACAAAGGGGGAGAATAACCCCCTTTTTTATGTAAATGTTTAACCTATAATAAATACACAATGGATAATAACAAACTATGGGAAGTTGAGCTATTACGCACAATCACCACTAATGAAAAAAATACCGTAAAAGTATACGGTATAATATATTCAAGAACAATCATTAATCCTAATACAGGACTTTATGATGATCATTGGATAGAGACACAGGTTAAGGCTTCTGATGTATTCAGAGATATAACCAGACAAGACATATTCTCATCACAGCAATTATGTTTTTACAGCACAAAGCCTGTTGATTATGTTACTGTAGAAAACGGCAAGCTTAAAACTATTAAGCTATGAGAACAGTTAAAACTAAAATCAGGGGAGCGAATAGCTTCCCTTTTTTTTTCTAAAACTAAAACCCATAATTATGAAAACAATCAAAAGAATCAATCCTGATCTAGTAACAGTGACCCTTGCTCATATGTGTGACGGCACAGATGGCCCTGCTGGCACAGCAATTATTCAACAGTTTCAACTAAATGAATATGAGCTTAGAAACTTACAGCTTGAAGTTGCTAGAGGAGAATGGCCCCATTACTATATCACTTATTCCGCAATGTGGGAAGGAGAAAAAGTTCATGGCCAAATGGAACAAACAGGTGCTCTAAGTAAGCGCATTGATATTCTATCAATTAGTAATGATATACAATTTGAACTAATCAAATTAGATCATTCTAAATAAGGGGAGCAATCCCCTTTTTTTTCTTAAATTTAAACCCATCATTATGACAACAGAAATCATCAAACAAAAGGTGTCACTTATTAATGACATCAACAAGCTTAATTTACTTCTTTGTAAAAAGAGTATTAGCCCCGAAGAGTTTGACACATTGTATGATTATACAATTGAAGAACTTGAAGAGACTATTTTTACGGGTGAACAAGCCGTAAAATTAAACAACAACCTAGATAAAATCAAAAAACTTATCTTGGAACACAGAGAAATTCGTCGAGGATTAGAGGATGGCAACTAGCCATCTTCATCCCCTCGGGGATTTCTTATTTAGATAAAATTCCTAGATAGTTTTACTATCATCCGCTCCTCGCGGCCCTCAAAAAATACATACTCTCGGAAACCTTCCCTTGTAACACGTGTTATTTCCCTTTTTTCTTTTAAAATTAATTATGAATACAATTATTACTAATGAAATCATTGTGCACAACGGTAAAACCGTTAGAGCACAGCGGGTTAAATACCCAAGAACTAATCGCGAAACTATGAGAATTTGGGAAGACCCAAAATCTCCTTACGCTACCGCGATTATTGTCCTAGATAAAGGAAATACAGGATACGAATTCTAATCCTTAAGACAGATACCCGTGAAATACCGGGTATCTTTTCCTTAGATTTTTCCCTTTTTTCTTTTTAAATATTTATTAATTCCGTAACCCCTAAATCCCTATATCCTATGTTGCAAGCAACTTACATCCGTCAGTACAGAAAACCAGGTTCTACAAAGACAACCTTTGTGTACAAAGTCGAATCTTCAAGTCCTGAAGATTTAGCAGCCTTCGAAGCTGCGCAAGGCTCCTTCCATCGTGTTGATCCAAAGACAGGTACACCTGTTTGGTTCACCACTAGATTTGTAGGAGAAACCGCAGAGCTCATCGTCACCGATAATAACAAAGTTATCGCTGATATGTCCGAGTTTGAGAAAGCTCGTTCACTTGCTGAGCAATTCGGTGGAAACTTCGGTGATACCCTAGCCAACAAACTTGCCAGCAAGTTAGTTGAGCCATCCGCATCACCTAAGACCACACAAGATTCTAAGTCTGATACCATAGCAGACCTATAATCCCAACAAGAGAGCCCCTGAGAAGGGGCTTTCTTTTTTCAAAAGCCCATCGCACAAGATTTAGACAAAAAACCTTCCCTCCCAAAGCTCGAAACAAAGACCGATGAAACCTTTTTACTATCATCCTCCTTCTCGGTTCCAGACACACTCCCTCTCAAAAAAAAGTTTTATCTTCGTAACCTAATTGTTCTACTATGAATAAGTCAAAAAGAAACTCTCTCGCAGGTAAATCTACCGGAAAAAGTAAATCAGCTAAATACTTTGCTTCTAATCCTGAAGCTCGTGCTAAGAAAAATGAGTATAATACTAAATACCACGCGACAGAAGAAAGAAAAAACTATCGCGAAGAGCTTAACAAAGTTAACCGGGCCAAGAAACTATATAAGGACGGTAAAGATCTTGGACATACTAAGGACGGTAAACTCAAACAAGAATCCCGCTCAAGTAATCGCGCACGTAACGGAAAAGGCAATAATAAGCGCTTAAAATAGGAATCCAATAATCCAAAAACCTTCCCTTGTTTGACACTCAATAAGATAGCTCTCCCTTATTTGGTCTACACCCGAAGATATGGAGACCCTCACTCGCTTACGAATCCAACAATGTGGTTACATAATCACTCTTTTGCCCTATGGGACTCTTTATCTAAATAAAGAATACCGTCCTGCTTAAGCTATATTTTCCCTTTTTTTCTCTAAATCATTATATAAGGTATACAACTCGTAACCTTGTAGCATAATGATCATTGTACCTTACTAACCCTATGGGCCCTATGTGACTCGTAAAGCTTTGAAAGCTATGGTAGTTATGGAAGATGTTAAGTACCCTTTTTTTCCTTAAAGTAATTATTAGATATTCAGGATATCTACCAATTAATAAATCAAAGTAATAACCCAAAAAACCCAAATCAACATGGAAATCAATTATGCCCGCACCTACAAGAGTGCAAAAGGAAACACTGTATTCGTTTACACAGTAACAGGAAATGCTACAGAGTTAGCAGATTATGAAAGAGTACAAGGTAGCTACCACCGAGTAGACCCTAAAACAGGTGAAACTCTTTGGTTCACAACACGTTTTGTTGGTGAGTCAGGTAGCTTAATTATCACTGATAACAATAAAGTTGTTGCTGATATGTCAGAATTTGACAAACAAGCTTCACTAGTTCAACAGTATGGTGGTAATTTAGGTGATCACTTAGCTAAGTCAGCAGCTGATAAGTTAATGACCTCTAAGTCAACAGCTAAAGCAGCAGGAACACCTGCAGGTAACAACATCGGTGACCTATAATAGAAGATAAACATATAATCACGGAACATCTAGAACAATCTAGGTGTTCCAAGTGATTAAGTTAATCTCTTACTTTAGATAACACGCGATAAGTCTTTGATAATCAAGAGAGAATGAAAGAGGGTTTAATACACCCTCACTAATTATCACTTGAGTCAAAGACTTTTTTTTCCAGTAAACTATTGTGTAACTAACTATATATCTCTATTAATATGGAAGATACTAAAAATTTAGAGTTAGGAGAGGTTAAGGGAGATGAGTTGTCTGACTCTCTCTCTGATCTAGAAGAATCGGATGAACAAGTTATAGAGAATTATCTTGAATACCTCCGCGAGGTTAGGGACTCTCAGTATCCTCTATGGATGAGAGATCTTTATATATAAGCAACCGCGGGGTATGCTTTACGTCATTGTGTTTTAAAGATATTGCCGCCTATGGCAGTGGGGGATAAGCCGGGTGACCGGTATAAAAGGTAGTGTGTTAACAAACACATGTCCTGCACTGAAGACTCTTTGGGTCCCGGTGTCCTAGTAGGCAAGTGAGTAACGGTTATGATGGAGAAATCTCTGAGTAACCACAGCATGGGCATATGCTGTTGAGTAGGAAACTACAATAGGATAGAACTCATAGGGTAAGTGTGGAACTCTCTCACCAAAGGGGGAACTGCGTTATCCAGTATTGCGAGATCTGGTAACAGGATCTTAAGATACCGTTGATTGGTAGTCAACATCGGGTTGTCATAGTACGCATTACCCAAAAGGTAGTGAGCTATTACTTGACACCACAACCCGTCAAGTGCCATTTGTTATTAACTAAAAACTAATAATCAAAAAGCGTGTCGACTTATTGAGCTAAAGAATCTTATCTGCGTGTAATATAGCAGGTCAACGAGTACCGAAAGGAAAGTTGATAGATAGAGAGAGTATATCTAAGGAGTTGCCGGGAGGTAATGAAGAGGCATCCACCTCACTTGGTAGAAATTAAAGTCTATGAAACTCAATAAGAAAAACTCGGGAACGAGTATAAACATTGATTCTGCTACCTACTATGGAGTAATCCCTAGTGTGTTCTAGTCTTGGTAACAAGGTGAGAATGGTAGTGTAAAAGGTCAAGACTCAGCCTTTTAACTCCTTTGGGGGAGTATAAACTTGCTTAAGCCCAAAGCGTGGTAGAAATACCGGTGCACTGCATGAAGTTAGTAGGGTATACACCATCCGAGTGAACCCTATAGGTTATTGAGATCAACCTAGGATATGTTGAATCATAGTAGATATATCCTAAATGGTCTTCTAAATAAACAAGTCAACCAACCCACTCAAAATAATAAACCTATGAACCTAGAAAAATTTGTACCAATTTACCAAAATGCAACAAGCAAAGATCTTGAAGCTATGGAACAACACCTACTTGATGCTATAAACTCACTCGTTAGTCAAGAAAATAATGACCCTGAAACTACAGAAGATATTATAGCAGATCTCAAGTTAGAGATATACTACATCCAAAGTTTGCTTCACGGTACCGTAACACCCGTATTCCCTGATGACTTTAAACAAAAAATTCATCCTGTTATACTTGGTGCTACCCAATGGGTATATATCAAAGATGGTGAAGTTCAAATAAGCATTGTTGGCGGTGGCTCAGGTCTTTATGGAGATGGAGTAAGAACCTTTGAGATGTATGACTTTAGAGAACATGATGTACAAGGTTATCTTACTGAAGATGAAATCAATGAGCATCTTAGAAACAATCCTTTCCTAAATATAGCTATGACAAAATAAGTCTAGCAAAATAATAACTTATACCGGGGGAGAAAATCTCCCTCGGATACTAACTCAAATACCAACCCTATGACAACTAACTACAAAGAAATGTTCGACAAATTTGTAATGATTTATAGAAGATCACCAATCCATGGTGACGAGTTTGCTAACTTCTGTAAGAAAATGGAGAAAAAAAATAATAGCAAAAAAACAATTAGCAATATAGAAAGATGTTTCATAGAAGAAGAAATTCATGAAATGGAAATAGAAGATGATTACGATAACTATCTAGGTATCTAAAGATTTAGGGATTTTTAATACCTCTAACCGTAACAGGGGCCACATAACGTGTGCTCCTGTTTTTTTTTATTTTTTTCTCTAATCCATAATAACATATTAAATGATTAAACTTAAATTTATGTGGTTAATTATTACACATGTAGTAATACCACAAGAAAAACATGAGGATAAAATGACATATACTATTGTATCTAAAGATGGTAGTGTTATTGAATATGCCTACAAAGAAGAAGTACTAGAGTATATTAAAACAGGTACCTTTGAGTATAATGAAGATATAACTTTCTAATAATATCTCAACGGACTGCTATGTATACGTTGAATAGATCTAGCGTGCTGAGATCTGGTGTGGTATGGAGCAGCTAATACCACACTATAAATTATTTTTAAATAATGCACCACAACTCACTTCCCAAGGGTGAGCAGTTGTAATGAAAACATTAATCCCTAAGCAAGGTAATATGTAGCCTTGTTACAACTGAGTGCAAAGGGGATTGTAAAAAAATTAAAATAAAAACTATGAAAGAATACTCTCTTTACTTCGTTGACAATAACGGAAACCTAACCTCTAACCACGGACTCATAGTAACAGGTATCCGTGGTACCATAGGACTAGATGCTATACTATTATTCTCATTACAAATAAATTAAGTAAGTATGAAAATAAATTTCAATCAATGGGAGTGTGAAATCCTTATAAAGAAATACCCACTCAATAATAGAACAGCTATTGAACTAGTAGATGCTGAAGATAGTTCACCAGTAGCAGTAGCAACAGTCAACTTCCCCGATGAACCACTCAATAATGATGAAGTCCTAATAAAAGATTACTCAGAAAACGAGGGTATGTATCAAGCTCTAGTAGATGCTAAAGTTATATCAGAAGCTATTGAGTTTATACAACGAGGATTTGTTCAGGTACCAAAATGTAAACTCTTAATCTAATCACTCCAAAAGTAAACGAGATTCGGGTTTACTATCATCCTACCTCTTAGAGTCACGAGTCATCGACCAACAAAAAAAATTAAAATATTTGCCTTTGGCAACGGTTTATGTAATGGTGGAGTATAGAGAAATTAGGGCTATGTAAGTAGCCCTTTTTTTCTTTAAATGGATAAATAAGTAAACTATGAAAATACTAAATTATACAATTGTTCCCCTTGAACCATAAAAAACTCGGGTTTAGGCACACCCCCGATATCTGTAATAAAGGCCTAAGTTATTACGGAATCTCAGTCACATGAGGATAAGAGCAATAATAGTTGGGGAGTAGCCCAGTTGTTACCTCTTTTATTTATATATTTGTTCACCTCAAAATATTTGGGAGTCTAATGTTAGATGATTCAGTTTTTAATTTAGGTTTATTACTAAATCATAGAGCGCTCCCAAAACCCCTTGCATAAAGCTCGATAGAAATATCGGGCTTTATTTTTTATACTAAACCATCAACTATGAAAAAAATAAATATAGAAATCACTGATAAAGACATAGAGTTACTACTCTTAAATAGTTTAAAAGACTCTCCTAATAAAAAATTAATATCTAAAACCATCATCGACCATCTTAGTACTACTGATATGGGAATCGAGTGTGTCTATAAATCTTTTTTAGGTATAAATAGAAAGTTTGATTATAAAATAGGACAAGAAATATGGGTGAAACTAGATATCTTACCTATTTGGAGAATGAATTTAGATAAAATGAAAGAAGAAAAAAGAATTTTTCAAGAACAAATAAGAGCTTCTATTATAGAAATATTCCCTGTAAATAAAAATTGTTATAGAGTAGAATATGAGTATTTAGATAAAGAAGATAAAGAAGTTAAAGACCAAAGTCAAATTAGTGAATATTACGTAAACCCTATTGAAGAGATTACAATAAGTGAAATTTAGTTTAAACTTTCTATGTGTTAAACTTTTTTAATTATATTTGGTGGCAAGATGATCTACCAGTTACCAAACGGCAAAGTAATACACATTACAATTGAGGAATATCTAGACCTCACTGATCAAGATATTCAATATCTTATGAGTCAAAATGTTGGTAGTTATGCTAGTTCTCCTTGGTATAAATCATCTATCAAAAAAAAAGGTAGACCACAAGTTGAAGAAGACCAATCCATAGATTATTCACCCGAATATGATGAGCCCTTGCATGGTGACTCTTTAGAAGAGGATATTGAAGATGAATATCCGGATATCGCAGACAACATCGAAGAAATAGAATAGTCGCGTTCCTGAAGCGATGACCCTATGCAAATAGCCTAATCAGAAGAACTACTGGTTGGGCTTTATTAATTCATAGTTCACAATAACCAATTTAAATTCAATTAAAATGAACTCAAAAGTTAGAGTATCTGCTGACCCAGCAGGCAATGTGATTGTAACCTCAAAGAGCAATCCTGAATACGGATATATCCGTGTAGAACAAGATCGTATGATTATTGATGAGCGCGGATTTGCGCGTAAGAAAAGAGTTAGCGCTCTGATCCCTGGTACTGTTAAAGACCTTAAAGGTTTTGGATGGACTAATGGTGAACAAGTAGATGGTAAGATTATAATTAAGGAATCAACAACTCCTTTCAACTCAGAAGATCCTGAGAGAGATTATAAGATTGCAGGTAAAACTGGAATCGTGTGTTGTGTAGATGGTGAACCTATCTATCGCAAAGCATTCTTTACTTTCGATTTAAGAGCTAGTGATGTTACAGTTGCTCATACTAATTCTGAAGATATCAAAGCAGCTTATGCCGCTTCTTCAGAAGAAGTAGAAAACTCTTCTTCTAGTTTACAACTATAAGATAGCTGAAATAAAAAAGATTAGATACAAGGATGTTATTCCTTGTATCTAGCTTTTTTTTTGAAATACCTACAAAGAAAACGAAGAAGAAAATCAATTATAATAATAACGATAATTCTATCACATGGAAAAAACAAACAACACCATCATTTCTAAAGGTACCAAGCAACACATTGGAGAAACTAAAGATTTTAATGCTACTCAAAATTTGCTATTTCAAAGAGCTATGTTTGGCTTATCAATCTACAGTGAAAGTAAGATTAAGAGTATGAACTATATGAAGAGAAAGCGCATCATAAAAGTTCACAAGAAAACTCAACATCTACTTAATATGTGGAAACAAGAACTCTTAATTGAGTTAACCAATAACTTTTTTAAGAAATATTTTCATCACTCTCCAATTACAAAAGCTTTATTAGATAATTTTGATTCTCCAGATCCAAATTTTAAATGCACTCTTAGTAATAAAAATTTACATCTAAGTAAAAAAGAAATTGCTATGAGACTATGCGCAGAAGGTATATTACCACAAGATTTTTTTAACCCTCACACATTAAAAACTATTAAACATGAAAACAGAATTCTTAGTTAATGGCGGTGTATCACTGCTAATAGCACCAGAAAATGAAATGGAGGAGCAACTCCTAAAACAATTAGCTAAACAGGAAAATGATATCAATGAGATAAGATCAAGTGTTATCATCCTAAATAAAACATTTAGAAATGGTTTATTTATAGGTAAAAAGTTTACTCCAATTAACAATGTCCAAGATAAACAGGACAACACATCTGATGAAAGTCAACAAGAAACCGTGTGATGGATGCGGGATCGAGAAGGTGATTTGGAAAAATCATCAAAGGAAGCGTTACTGTAAGCAGTGCTGGAGTGCTCATGCTACAAGTCCCCGTACTAAACCAACGGTGAAGCGGAAAGCGCTTCCTTCTCGTTCCCAAAAAAGAATAAAGCAAGAGGCTGAATACTCAGCTAAAAGAAAAATATTCTTAAGCTCTCACCCTCTCTGTAAAGCAAACCTACCAGGTATCTGTACTAACCACTCAACTGATGTGCACCATACAGCTGGGAGAATAGGAGATCTTTACTTAGATGAAACAAACTGGTTAGCTTTATGCAGATCTTGTCATATGTGGATAGAAACACATCCAAGAGAAGCTAGGGAAATGAAACTATCAAAATCTAAACTTTAAATTAATTACTAAAAACTAATTATTATGGGAAGAATGAAAGAAGTATTTATGCAGATGCAAGAAGAAGCTCCAGATACTAACCCTGCGGAGTATTTAAAACAATATGCGGAAAAGTTATGTACCACGGAGATACTATGTCCTAATTGTACAAAGCATATGCTTATAGAAGAATCCGCAATAAATCTTTTCTGCAAAGGTTGTAGAGAACAATTTACAAAAACAGGTAATAATCGAGTTAAATTTAAATAACAACAATGAACGAGTTAGATAACATCAACCTCTCTTTAAAAAGAAAAACTTGTAAAGCTTGTGCTATATTTATAGAATATGATATGGATATAAGCGAGGGTGATATCCTTCCTTCGGAGGCCCCTCGCTCCATTAGTTTCTGTGAATCGTGTGCAACTTTTATGAATAGCTATTTCTTAATTATAGGAATCGATAGTTCAAAAACAACAAATCCAGATAATCCATATAGATCCGGTGATCAATGGGCTATTAGTGTAGAAAGTGCTAAGAATTATTTTACTGAAGAAGAAATAAAAAGAGGCTTTATTTGGCTATCTTTAGAGAGAGCAAAGGAGATGAAACTCCCAGAAATTAAATCTTATGAAAACAATTAGCAAAACAAAATTCTTCTCTGAAATATCTATTTAAAAACATCAACATGAAAACAAGAGACGAGATACAACATGAAGCATTGCAAACAATATTACCACTTAAAAGAGCTGGTGTAGGAGTATCTATGGGAGTTGGTAAAACTCTCATAGGTCTAATGCACATGGATCATAATCATAATCTCGCATCTAAATTCTTAATCGTAGCATCAAAGAAATCTATATTAAAAGAATGGATACAGGAAGCAAAGAAACATAATCTAGCACACCTGATTCCACACATACACCTTAGTACCTATCTCTCGTTAAGCAAACAAGATCTAGACTATGATGTTATTTATTTAGATGAGTGTCACTCTTTATTATTCTCTCACCAACTATGGCTAAATAATTTCAAAGGGAAAATTATTGGATTAACGGGCTCACCACCTAGATATGCTTTATCTGAAAAAGGAAAGATGGTGAACAATTACTGTCCAATAGTATATACATATGAAACAGATAACGCTATAGAAGATAAAATCTTGAACAACTATGAAATCATAATACACAAGCTAACACTAAACACAGCTAAAACAATGCTAGTGACTAAGAAAAATAATAGCTGGTATGATTCAGAGTTCAACACATATCAATATTGGTCTAAGAGAATAGATGATGCTGTACACAAAAAAGAACAACAAATTATGACCGTGATGCGGATGAAAGCGATGATGGAGTTTCCGAGTAAAGAGTTACTATCATCCAAGCTTCTATCCAACACCACCAACAAGTGTATATTATTTGCAAACACACAAGAGCAAGCCGATCGTCTATGTAAACATAGCTATCACAGTAAAAATCCAGACTCCGAACAAAATCTATTAGATTTCAAAGATGGTAAGATTACTAAGCTAAGCGCTGTATTACAACTAAACGAAGGTGTAAACATCCCCAATCTCAAAGAAGGTATTATTCTCCACGCTTATGGCAACGAGAGAAAAGCTTCCCAGAGAATTGGAAGATTATTAAGATTAAATCCTGATGATACCGCTACTATACATATCCTATGTTATATGGGCACTGTTGATGAGAAGTGGGTATTTTCAGCTTTAGAAGGATTTGATAAAACAAAGATTAAAATTGTAGAACACTAAAATAGAAAGACACAAACACTTTAAAACCGGGTATTATAATACAATAAATAAATCCCGGTAAAGTGTTTCTATTTTAGATAACATTATAATTTATTTAACTATGCTAAAATTAATATTATTTCCTGAAGTAGAAATAGAAGAAGAAACTGTAGAAGTTCTAGGAATAAATGATGAAAAAACATTGCTACTTATAAACGATGAGTATAATAGTTTTGATCATGTTATAGATTGTTTAATAAAATATTGTAAACATAGTTTAGAACAAGCAGAACAATGTGCCATACTCACTCATTACAAAGGAAAATGTGAGATTAAAAGAGGAACCATAAGTCAATTGCAAGATGTATATTTTGCTCTATTAGATTGCGGTTTATCTGTAAAAATGATCTAATTATTATGATAAAAAATAAAAAAAAGAGTACCACTAAGAAAAAAAAATCTTATATTAGTGCCTCGAAAAAAAAAGTCAATGAAAATTGTATACATCAATTTACCATAATAAAAAGATCCGGAAAAAGAACTGGAATATCCACTTGGAAATGTTTATTTTGCAATAAAAAGATAAAATCTAATTAAAATGGCTACTACAAGTTTAAAAGTAAAAAAAGATAATCAAGTATTTAATTTACAATTTTTCACTATGCCTACAGAAAAAGGATTAATCATTGATCTAGGTGTATATGATAATGATTGGCAATTAATAAAAAATCTTGGAAAAAGTTTTGAAATTAAAACAGAAGAAGAGTATCATAAACAATTAAGATTTGAATCAGAACAACGTGGTGAATTGGAAAAATCTATGTGTACTAATCCAGAATGGAATCCTAATTATTTTGAAACAGTAAAAGATGAAACCATTTGAAGTACTTTGTATAGATGATGCTAATAGACCCGATGGTATTCCAACCTCCAAATGGATTACCAAAGGTCATCAGTATACAGTAATAGAAGTTAGTAAAATGCGTATGCAAGGAAATCTTTTAGGTTATAAATTAGCAGAAATAGATCTTGATTCTTGTTTCCCTTATCAATATTTTGCTGCAAATAGATTTGGTATTATTGTAGATCAATTTGTAGAAGATGCTTGGGTAGAAGAGAAATTAGAAAAAATAATGAGAGAAGCTGAAAAAGAAGCAGTAGAATTCCCAGAAGCAGTATAAATAATAATTAAAATATCATGACACCATGTACTCGTATGTCTTTGACATTGCGTAAAAAAATTTATCGCTATTGTATCAAAGAAAATAGAACAATATTACATACAGCAAGGTTGCTTCAATTACCATCTGAAGTAGTAAGAGATGTTATCTATATTGTATTTTCAGATTATACCGAAAGGATAAAAGTAATGCCGGCTACTGATAAATATAATCAACCAAAAGCAAAACTTAAATCTAAGTTTACAGGATATTATACTGAATTAACAGAAGATGATTTAGAAAAGTTTTGTAATGATGGTGTAATAAAAAAATTAGATTATTCATTAAAAGATATTGAAAGAGAAAGGTTCTATCAACACACTGAATCTAGATCTTATAAAGAAAGATTAATTCAAAAGATAGAATCAAATAATACATTCAAATCAATTGATGAACAACTAATCTATATTAGAAAATTAAATAAAATTAAATATGAAAAAAAGATATAGTAATCGTAGCACTATTGCATTACTTATAGCTTGTATGAGCTTAATCATATCAATTCTTGCTTTACTAAAATAAATAAATAAATAAAAAACAACATGAAAAAAACAACTTTAACTATTGCAGCATTAGCTTTATTAATTTTCTCTTGTTCTCCTAAAGAAGAACAACCAACCGAAACAAAAGAGGAAAAAGAATCTAGAGAAAAAATCCAAAGATTAAGAAAAAGCTCTGACTCACTTAATAGATTAGCAGACTCTACTCATGAAGCACGTGTTCATCTAGAAGAATTTTATGATCGCGCAATTAGATTTACAGAAGCAGGATTAAGTGAGAAACAAGCAATCCAAAAGGTGGCTGAAACTGATTCAGTAGGTTATGCTTTATATCTAATTAATGAAGAAAGAAGAAATAAATAAACTAATAGCTTATGCTAAAATTTATTTTTACACTTATGTGCCAGTATATGCCGTGTGAACACGCAGAAATTGTTACTAAGCAAGCTGTATTAGAAACTGGATGGTTAAAATCTGATGCTTTTATAAACAAGTGTAATCCTTTTGGATTAAGTTACAAAGGAAAAATACAAGAATTTGAATCTGTAGAACAAGCTTGTGAAGAATATGCAAAACAAATATATTCGCGATATAAAAGAGGAAATTACTATACTTTCTTAACTAAAATTGGCTATGCTGAAGATCCTAAATACATCTGGAAACTTAAACATATTAACTTAAACTATGAATAAATTTAAAGATACAGAATTAAAAGTAGTAACTATTTCACCTAAAAATGGTGATGTGGGTATGAAATTTGAAGCACAAGTGTTATTTCATTTGCACGACACCGATGGGAGTCAAATTATAATTTTGAAAACACCAAGAAGAGAAAGCGTAGAAAAGTTTTTGAATGATGAAATTGTTAGTAATAGCACTTCTTAAAATTGGTGCTAACGTTCCGCAGCTTGTTGTCAGTGCGGGATTTTGAAACCTATAATTATCAACTTAAAATAAAATTTCAATGGAAGCAGAAAACTTAAATGAACCGAAAAATCCCGCATTGCAACAAGGTGCTGTTACCAGCAGTGCGGATTTGGAAGATGATTTCTACGATGATGAATACTACGAAAACCAACCGCATAAGGATTGCCCTAAATGTGGCAGACACTACGATGATATTGATTTTGATTATCAAAGTTGTAGTAAATGCGGTTGGGATGCCGAAAAAGAAACATTCGGAGAAAGCAGAGAGCCAACTGACGAAGATTTTATGAACGGAGATGCAGATTTACTTACTGGACAATGGTTGTAGCATTGCTGGTAACTTGTCGCTAAGTACACTTCAATAAATTAAACCTATGAGTAAAGAATTAACAATCAAAGAGTTAGCAAACAATCCATGGGCTGATGCTCATAAATATGCAGACAATAAGTATCACATGGAAAAGGGTGATCATATTTCTAAATATGAAAGATATGAAGAAATAAAAGAAGCTTTTGAAGCTGGTTATAGACAAGCTTTAGAAGATTATGCTGATAAAATAAAACAGGATGGTAACACACGTAACTAGAAAGTCTATGACCATAAGATCATCGGGAAGGTCAACTGATTATATCAGCCCTTCCTTTGGTCATGGTTGTTTATATAACTGTACTTACTGTTATATGAAAAGACATAAATCTGAGGGATTAGATATAGCCACAAACACTATGGATATTCTTACAGAGATAAATAATCATTGTACCTTTGCCGATGTAGAAAAACCTAATCAAACTCACCCAGAATATATCACTTATGATATATCCTGCAATGAAGATTTTGCTTTACATGCTAAGTATCACGAGTGGCAAAAGATATTTGACTTCTTTAAGAATCATCCTAGAGCGATGGGATCCTTTGCTACCAAGTATGTAAATGAGAACTTGTTGTACTATGTACACCCACAAGGTAAAATCAGGATAAGATTTAGTCTCATGCCACAAGTATATGCAGATTATCTAGAGCCTAATACAAGTCTTATCTTAGACAGAATAAAAGCTATAGACAAATTCATTTATGCTGGGTATGATGTGCATATAAACTTCTCTCCGGTAATAGTAACAGATGGTTGGTTAGACAGCTACAGAAACTTGTTTAACATTATCAATTACTTTGTTAAAGAAGACCACAAAGACAAGGTCAAAGCTGAGGTAATTTTCCTTACACACAATGAAGCTAAACATCAGTATAACGTAGCTAACAATCTACCAGGAGAACATCTACTATGGAACCCAGAGATCCAAGAGGATAAAGTATCACAGTATGGTGGTGAAAACATAAGGTATAAATACAATCTCAAAGCTCAGTATATAAAAGAATGGACTGAGTTACATGATCAAATTATCCCTTGGAACACGATAAGATATATATTTTAAATTACATAAACCCAAAACAAATAAATATGAAACTACTAGGTAAAAGAGTACTGGTAAAGAAACCAGCAAGAAAAGAATCAAAGATTGAATTAAGTGAAGCAGATAAAGCTTCTATTGATGCAGATCTAATGAAAAGTTATACTGCGCTTGAGGTTACACATGTTGGTGATGAAGTTACCAATGTTGTAGTAGGTGATCGCGTATATATTGGTACAGCATTAGAACGCGCTGAAGTAATCCAAATAGAGAAAGACTACTTCTTTATGGTCCCAGATAGAGACATATCAATAATCTGGAAAAAAGATTAATCATGAAAGTAAGTCTTAAAGATATATGTAAAGACAAGGAGATGCTTAAGTATCTCCAGTCTATCCTTAGAGATCAACCAGTGACCAAAGGATTTGCTAATAAGCTTGAGAAAGTAATACGCTTTTATGAAGAAGTAGAGACTGATTTAGAATTAGGAACAGAATCTATTATTGAACTTAAAGGTGGAAGATTAGAAGAAATTGAAGAGCGCAACAAGATGCTTGGGTTTCTTAATAATGCTGATGATATATAACTAATAAAATTATAATAAAAAATGGAAAATATTACAATAGAAAATAGACCTCAAGTTGGGGGTATGCAAACTTTTAAAAAAACTGCTGAAGAAAAACTTGAAGTAAAGAAAGCAATTGCTGAGTATAAAAAGAAACAAAGATTACTAGGTAAAAATAAATAGTTATGAGTAAACATAATATCTATCATGGTAAATTTATAAAGAATTTACTTGGAACATTAACTCCTATTTCTCCAGAAAAGTATAAGCTTTTTCTAGATGGAATAAGCGAGAGTCAACAAGTAGAAGTATTCATGGAAGCTAATGAAGATAATGGCACCGTGCCTCAATTAGCTAAAATACATGTGTGTATTCGAGAACTAGCAAAAGAATTAGGATATACCTTCGAAGATATGAAACTTGAAGTAAAAAGACAAGCTGGTCTTTGTATAAAAAAACAGATAGGAGATGAAATGTTTATGATATGTAAATCTTTAGGAGACTGTTCAAAAGATGAACTAGGTTTAGTAATAGAAGCTATTAATCAAATTGGAGAAACTGTTGGAATTAATTTCCATCAACAACCTCAAACTTAGATTTGATATCAGCTAAAGATTGTTCAGATAAAGAACTCTCATCAATATCCACCACTTCCATAGTAGTTAAGTTTTGCTTTTGCATAGCTTGCTCGGTCTCAGAAACAAGAGTAAGAAGAGTTTGAAGGTGTAAGTCTAAAGCATTCTCAGGTTTATTACCCGCAGTAAGCTTATTGAAAGAAACTTCAAACTCTTCCTTCGAGTGTAGACTAATAAAGTAAAACATTAAACTCTGAATCCTTTGATAGAAAACCCCTGGGATTTCTAACTTTACAAGAGACTTGGTCTCAAACGCTGGTACCTTTATTTTCATATACCAAAAATACAATTTTTTATTTAAATAACAAAAGTTTAAATTTACATATGCTAGAAAGAGTAAACATACAAGATGTACAAAAGAAACTCTATCAAAGATTAGTACCCTCGGGATGGAGTGACCCACTCAAAGGATTCATCCTAAGTGGTGATTTTACAAACATCTTAAACACTCTATTAGAACAAGCCAAAGACAACAAAAGATTCACTCCCGTTCTTAAACAAGTCTTTAGATGTTTCGAGGAGTGTCCTTACAATAGTCTCAAGGTGGTTTTACTATCACCCGAACCTTATCCCTACCCTGATGTAGCTGATGGTCTAGCTTTTTCCTGTAGTAATAACCATAAACTCCAAGCTTCATTACGTTATATGCTACGAGATATTAATCAAAACATCTACCAGGAAGAGGACAAAGAGATTATTACTGATTTAAAATGTTGGGCTAACCAAGGAGTATTACTTCTTAATCTCTCTCTTACTACTACTATTAATAAAATAGATCAACACCAAAATCTATGGAGCCCCTTTATCGCATATCTATTTGATATCCTTTCACACAAGAAGAAAGATATGATATATGTTTTTCTAGGTAAAAAATCCCGCGAATGGGAAAGCTCTATACCAGATAATAATTATAAACTATTTTGTACTCATCCAGCATCAGCTAGTCAAAATAATCTACAAGTTTGGGAATCTGGAAACATCTTCGGAAAAATAAATGAAATATTAATTAGCAACAATAAACAACAAATCACATGGTAAAAATTATTAAATCTTATAATAGATTAGGTATGTTCTTTTTATTTTGGGGATCCGTTACCTGGATAATAAAAACCTTATCTTATTTATTTATTGAAATTATTGGTGACACACCAAATAAAGAAATCACATCATATATAGATACTGCAGTAAATATAATGATGTATATTGGTATATTACTTATTTTTATAGGCATGTATCAAGCTTATAAAGTAGTTATAGGAATGATGGAAGAATCTGAAGATGAAATTTATGATCAAGAAGGACTATAAAAGTAACATATGAATTTTTATATTGTACTTTAAACACTTTAAACTAAAATAAGCTATGCAGAAACTAATTAAGATAAAAGAAGACCACTATGTAGTAGTGGATGATTCAAAGATAGAGGTAGATGACTGGTATATTGAAGATGCCAAACAGATAAGGAAATTTGTTGTATCTGATGAGGTATACTGGCAATATAGACCATACGATAGAGAGTATAAAAAAATCACCCACTCAACACAACCACTTGAACTATTAAGTGAAAATGGATTATCAGGAATGGGATTTAGTAAAGTTAGACCATTGAATATTTTTGAAGTAAAAGAACTAATTGGTGAGGTGGATTTAGAAATATTAGCAGCTAATTTAGCTAATCCAAATGTATGTAAAACTACAAATTGGATAGAAGGTTATAACCAAGCTCTTGAAGATAACAAGGAAAAGAAATACACGGAGAAGGATATAAATAAAATAAGACAAATACTTGTAGAAGGAGCTATAACAAATATGTCTTGTAGTTCAGCTGTTGTTGAGCTTGATAAATATATCCAATCCCTCCAACTTAAAACAAAGTGGGAAGTAGAAATAGTAGATGGTAAACTTAAACTAAAATAAGCTATGGCACCTAGAGATAAAGCAAGAGAACTTGTAAACAGTTTTACTAAGTATTCAGAAAGCGGAATAGATAATAGTATTAAAACAATAAAGTCAAATGCTAAGAAGTGTGCACTTATTGCTGTGGATGAGATAATAGATATACTACATCCAGATAATTGGAATATAGAAAAGGATATGTATTATTATTGGAAAGATGTTAAAGAAGAAATCAATAATCTTTAAATCAGAATAAAATAAAACTAATTAAGATACCCGAAAGGAGAGCCGTAGTAGATGCCCAAGCTAACTTAAGCATTTTTTTATGCTCATTTAGTTCGATTATCTCACTACCAAGTTCTCCTATTTTTTTTTCTCTATTCACAATAAGTGTATCCTTATAAGCTATCTGATCCTGCAGATTCTTTACTTGAAAGATTTTCTCTTGAATATGTTTATCTCTATTAGCTATCTTAAGATTAGCATTAGAAAGCAAAGTATCACAACTGTTAGCATACTCCACTGTAGCTGCAATCTTTTGTAATTCTTTTATACCATAACATCTTATAGTATCACTATTTGGTTTTCCAACCTGCGCGAATAATTGAGTCGAGTACTGAAGGATCAGTAGTAGAAAAAATAAATTTAATTTTCTCATTGGTTCTATATATTACTTGTTGTTCAATCGACTCTAAGCTATCATTTTCTTTTATTAATTCTAGTTCTTTAGCAAAACTTTTATTAAGTTTGTCATTCAAAACAGCAATAGAATCCTTAAGATTTTGATCACCCAATTCTGTAGTAACCTCATCTGAATCATTAATAAGTTTCCATGATAATATTGCTATTACAATTAGTAAGATTACAATGAGTATATGAATAGCTTTAAACATAATAAGATTTTATAAAACCAAAAATACTAAAATATATGAAAGAAAAAACATCAATACACATATTAGAACTCTTTAATCAAATAGTTATAGAGAAAATAACTCCTAATCAGTTCTATCTACTCTGTTCTATGAAAGAAAGTATATCTCCTAGTATTATTAATGTTCATCAAGATTTAAAAATTTTAGAAGATAATTTCTGGGTAAAGAATATTTCTACTGATGATAACATTTCTTATGAACTCCAACCAAAAGCTATTAGTTTAATAGCAAAAGTTGATAGCTATTTTAAAATCCATAAAAAGAAAACAAGTAGCCAGTTAATGGGGAAAGAATACACAGAAAATTTAAAAACTTATAATGATACCTTTCCTAAAAAGAAAGGTGGGCACGGAAAATATCTTAGATCTTCTATAAATAATTTAGAACAAAACTTTAGATGGTTTTTTGAAAATTTTGAATATAGCTGGGAAACAGTTCTTAAAGCAACCGCTTTTTACTTAGATAAACAAGAGCAAGAAAATTATAAATACACAAGAACATCTATGTATTTTATTAGAAAGAAAGATGGTAATGTAATTGGCTCGGATCTAGCTGATTATTGTGCACTATTAGAAGATGGAGATATGGAAGATGAAACCCCAATAAGTTTCAAAGATAAAGTAGTATAGCTAAGACCATATTCTAATATCTTAGTGTTGAAATCTATGTAAGATATGTAAGAAATTATTTCCCTTTTTTTCTTGGAAATATAAAAAAGCAATGTTAGATTTGTAGACAATTCAATCAGCAATTTTAGATCCCTTAGTTAAGCTTGATAATAACAAGCCGGGGAATAGTCACCTCTAAAAAAAACAAAATGAAAAAGTGGAAAGAACTTAAAAATTCTTATCAGCAAGCTATCGACTATATGCAAGGTAGAAGAGACGGTAAAATTACTAGTCTTAAAACACCTTGGTATAAATTCAATGATGCTATTGCTGATGGAATAGAATGGAACTCGACCACAGTCATAGGCGCTAGACCAGGTACTGGTAAGACACTAATAAAAGATCAGATCGTCAGAGAATCTTTTAACCTTAATCCTAATCAAAATTTTAGAGTACTAGAATTTAGTTTAGAAATGGTTGGAAGAGTATCAGCAATGAGATCTTTCTCAGCTTTTGTTGGTAGACCTTACAAGTATTTATGTAGCGCAGATGGTAAGATTACAAACGAAGATCTAGTAAAGTGTTTTGATTATGCTAAAACCATGACCAAATATCCAATAGATGTAGTAGAAGAATCACTTACTGTTAACGAGTTCCGTGAAACAATTGCTGAGTATATGGAAGCCCATTCAACTCAAATAAAAGATGAGAAAGGAAACATATTTAGGCAATACACCAACACAATTATCACTCTTGACCACTCATTGTTAATCAACAAAGCATCATTCGAAAAAGACAAACACGAAACACTATTTGCACTCGGAGAAGCACTCACAGCACTCAAAAGAAAATATCCAATTGCTTTCATCATTCTTAGTCAGCTTAATAGAAATATGGATAAACCTGAAAGAAATGAAGATGGTAAATATGGGAACTATATTTTAGATTCTGATATCTATGGAGCTGATGCTCTATTGCAACATGCCGACACTGTTGTAGGAGTTAATAGACCAGGTAAACAAAAGATAAGATTTTATGGACCCGATCGCTATATCATTGATGATATAAATACTCTAGTATTTCATTTTCTAAAAGCTAGAAATGGAGATACAAGGTTGAGCTTTATGAAAGCAGAGTTTGATAGAATGAAAGTTAGTGAAATGGATACACCACCAACACAAGAAAAAAGAATAGTAACAAATGTAAAAGTATAACTATGAGTCTAAACCCAGAAGAAAGAAGGGAAAGATTAAAAGCCCTTAAAGATTTTCACCAAGAAACTTTTAAATCATTAGGTATTGCAGATCCTAATTTTATTCCAAAACTTGCGTATAAATATCCGGGAGTTACTGAAAAACACGTAGGATTTTTTCCTAGTGAAATAGGTAAAGGTATGGATATATATACAGAGTTAACTTCATCAGATCTATTACCAGAAGATCCTGAAAGAACTCTTTATAAATGGAGATTTAATCCTAATTATCAAGAAGAGTATGAAGCTTTAGAAAAAGATGGTACAGTAAGATATATGATACCAGTATCAGAATTAATCTTAGTGAAAAATAATGCACCCGAAATAATCATTGATCAAAAGTACAAAGAAACAAGTAAGGTTAAAGAATTTAGCTTTGCTAATGCTGATGAAGATGCTTCTATGAATGAGATTACAATAAGAGATTATGCAGCTATTATGTGGAAGAAACCAATCAGCAATAAAAATTGGCTAAATAATCTAATCAATAAATCATGAGTGAAAAAGAAAAAAAACGGGTAATAGAATTACCAAAAGCAAAGATAGCAGCTTCTCAAAAGAGTCCTTCTAATCTTATTATATTCTCCAAGCCAAAAGTTGGTAAAACAAGTTTATTTTCTCAACTTGATAATTGTTTAATAATGGATCTTGAAAAAGGAACCAAGTATTTAGACGCACTCAAGGTAGAAATCAATAGTTGGGAAGATATAAGAGATTACGGAGAAGAAATCAAAGCAAGTGGAAATCCATATAAATATATTGCGGTAGATACTATTACTGCTTTAGAAGAAATGTGTCTTCCTTATGCTGAAAAGTTATATCAAGCTACACCAATGGGAAAGAATTGGCTCACAGAAGGGAAACCTAAGTATGGAACAATACTTAATATGCCCAACGGAGCAGGATATCCATGGCTAAGAGAAGCTTTTACCAAGATCATAGAGTATATTAAAACATTAGCTCCAAGAATAATTCTAATAGGACATATCAAAGATGTATTATTAGAGAAAAATGGAACTGATTTTAATAGTATTGATCTAGATCTAACAGGTAAACTTAAAAGAATTACCAGTTCACAATCTGATGCTATTGGTTATCTTTACAGAAAAGGTGATCAAAATATTTTGAGTTTTAAAACTACAGATGAAGTATCTTGTGGAGCAAGACCAGAACATTTACGGAACAAAGAAATTGTTGTCTCTGAGATGACAGATGAAGGATTAATAACTTATTGGGATAAAATTTATATTGACTAATTAAAATTAAAAAAAATGTTAAGCACAAAAGACATCAAAACAGGAGGCGGTGGTACACCGAAGACTCTACAACCAGGAAATTTAAAAGTTAAAATTAATGCGGTAACGCTAGAAGAATTTAAGTTCAAACCAGGAGCCTTAAATCTTATACTTCATCTCGAAGGAGAAAACCAAGGAGATGATTTCGAAGGTTTTTGGATTAATAAAGATAATGAATCTTTAGGTCGTCACAAAGGACAAGTAGGAAAGGTAAGAGCAAGTGAATGGGCTTATGTTGATGGTGAAACTAAAAGCGGTATTAAAATTAACAGAGATACAGAGATCTTAAAATTCTTGAAAAATCTTTGTAATGAAATAGGATTAGATAGTTGGCTAGATAGTCAAGATGGTAAACATAAAACAATTAATTCTTTAGTTGAAAAGTTTAATGACGATAAAGTATTTAAAGATAAATGGTTAAATATTTGTTTAGCTGCAAAAGAATATCTTAATAAAGAAGGTTATACTTCTTATGATCTTTTTCTACCAAAGTATTCTAAGACTGGTGTTCCGTTTGAATCTGCTATTAAACCACAGACCAAACTAATAAAGTTCAAAGAAGCTGATCACATAAGAAAAAAGAAAGAAGAAAATCTTCCTGACTTCGGATCTAATGATGATTCAACAGGTGGATTCAAACTATAATGTTTAATCAAATAAGCGGGGAGGCGAGAGTCTCCCTTTTTTATTTATGTTAAGAACCAAATCCCTCATATCAAAACTAACAGAAATACCTAGAGAATGGGTCTTTGAATATTACTTAAAGCTAGATGAAAAATTAACTGGACAAGATGTAAAGATTGCATCGATATTTAATCCGGGGGAAAAGAATCCCTCGATGTTTATTTATTATGCAAGTTCAGCAGGTAGCTATAAGTTTAAAGATTTTTCCTCTCAGGATAAATCGGGTGATGCAATTAGATTAGTAGAATTGATCTTTAATCTAAAAGATCGTGGTGAAGCAGCACATAAAATAATAGAAGATTATAATCAATGGTCTCTAAATAACCAAGAAGATTATAACCTAAGAGAATTTAAAGTAAGAACTCGATATCAAGTAAAAGAATTTACTACACGGGGATGGAACACTTTAGATAAAAACTATTGGATGAGTTATGGTATAGGATCAAAGCTCTTGAAATTTTATGATGTTTCTGCATTAGACTCTTATAAGATGATTAAAGAAGAAGATGGTGAAACAAAAGAACTAAATATCAAAGGAAGTTTTATCTATGGATATTTTAGAACTGATGGAACTTTATATAAGATCTATCAACCTAAAGTAAAAGATAGCAAGTTTATTAAGATAAAAGAATATATCCAGGGAACTGAACAACTAACTTATCAAGCAGAATATCTTGTAATATGTAGTTCACTTAAAGATATGATGTCTCTTAGAGCTCTTGGATATAATAATGTAGAGTGTGTTGCACCAGATAGCGAGAATACTTTAATTGGAGAACAAGTTATTGAAGCTTATAAACATAAGTATAAAAATATTTGTACTCTTTTCGACAATGATGAAGCAGGTATAAAAGCTATGAATAAGTATAAAGAAAAATACAACATCCCATTTCTTCATCTAGAGATAGAAAAAGATTTGTCAGATGCTGTTAAAAAAATAGGTATAGAAGAAGTAAAAAGTATAATAACTCCTATGCTAAGAGAGACACTAAATATTAAATAAAAACTATGAGTAAAGTATATATCGGAATCGATATAGGAAAACACGGAGCAATAGCTTCTATATTTCCTGATGGTAAAATAATAGTAGAAAAAATGCCAATGATTAAAACAGAACTTGATTATTCTTCTATACCCGGTGCATTAAATCAAGTAGGATATCAATCATATGTTGTATTTGAAAAGCTAGGAGTAATCTTTGGTAGCTCAAAGCAAACAGCATTTTCTATGGGTGAACAATCCGGTGCTGTAGAAATGAGTTGTATTTGTCAAAGTATACCTTACACTAAAGTAAGAGCAGTAGATTGGCAAAAACAAATGTTTCAAGGTATTGATCAAATTACCAAATCAAGTAAGACAGGAAAGAAACAAGTAAGAGATACTAAAGCAATGGCTTTAATGGCTATTAAAAGGATTTTTCCTGAGCTTAAATTAACTTTTGGAGATAGATCCACAGTTCCTCACGATGGTTTAATAGACGCAGTATTAATGGCAGAATATGCTAGAAGAAATAATTTATAATATAATAACTATGGAGACAACAGAAAAAAAAGAAAAACTTAATGTAACAATCCCTTTAGATAGCACATTTAGTCACATTTTATTTAACCTTGCAGCCCAAGGTTATTCTCATATATGTATAGTATATGATGGTAGTGGAGATAGTGGAGATATTGAAGACATAATTCCAATACCTAGAGATTTAGAAAATGTAATTAGTTATAATACTTGTTACGATATAGAAGATCGAATAGAATTAGATACAGAATTATATAATTTAATAGCAAATCAAGCATATAATAAAGTACTAAATGATTTAGAAGACTGGTGTAATAATGATGGTGGATATGGTCAATTATATATCTCAACAGAAGATAGTTCCTATGACTCTTATCATTATACTAGATATACCGATATACATGATTGTTCCTCAGAAGGTAAAATAGAAGATTAATTATGGCACATCCATTAGTACACTGTAAAAGTTCTGTAAAAAAATTCGGAGGTATACCCGAAGATTATATAGATATCCATAATTGGTTTGATGAAACTAAAGCTTGGATAGGTCACTCTAATCACAGACTCTTTCGTCATCACTCAGAAGGTATCTTCGAATGTGAAAGAGTATTTGGAAAAAGCTTTAAGAATAGTGAAGGTAAAACAGTATACACTCGCTATGTTGGTGAACAACATGTAAAAGAAGATTGTAATGGATATATTCCTTCAGCAAAAGAATGGTTAAAAGGTTTAGAAAAACCTGAACTGTGGATGATTAAAACATTAAACCTAGAAGATTAATGGAAAAAGAAACATTAAAAAAAATAGAAGAACTCTTATATGGCAATGATGAAGAAAGTTATATAGTAGGATTAACATTAATTAATAATTGTGATATAGAAGAAAATTTATTACAAATATTATTAATAAAAAGAAAAGCAAATCTTAATGCTAAATATTGGACTACTCATGCGCCTAATCTTATGAGTATTTTGAAAAAAGAAAATCTAGATATTCAAATGAATCTAAAAGCTATATATGATTTTATGAAGAATAAAGATGAAATTGTTCCTGGATATTTTTCAAAAGAAAAAATAAAATTATTTACTGAAGAAATAGAAGAAATAATTAAAAAATCTTTTATAAATAGTGCTGGATTAGGTTGGGTTTTTATTGAAGATATAAAAATTAAAATTAAAATATAATGACAAATCAAGAACTAGTAGATAGTTTAGCAAAGACATCTAAAGACCTTATGCTTAAGGAACCTTTCTATGGACTATTCTTAATTATGTTACAAAGAAAGTTTAATAATAAGCTAGAAACAGCTGGTGTATATATAAATGGTATTACATATAATCTTGAAATTAATCCTGAGTTTTGGAAAACTTTATCAAGTGACCATAGAAAAGGATTATTAAAACATGAGCTATTACATATTGCTTTCTTTCACCTTACCAACTATGAAGGATTAAGAGATGCTAAAGTAAGAAACATAGCAATGGATTTAGAAATTAATCAGTATATAGATGAAGATTGGTTACCTCCGGGTGGCATGCTCCTTAGTTTATTTCCTGAGTTAAATCTAGAAAAGAAAAAAGGTACACACTATTATTATGATGAGCTTATGAAAGCTTCAAAGAATAAAAGTTGTCCTAATCTAAATTCAATGTTAGAGTCTCAAGGAGTAACAATAGTGTTAAGCGATGGGAATGGAGATGAAACAGAAGTAAATCTACCACAACATGACTGGGAAAATAAAGATGGTAAACCTATGGATGAAGCTACAAAGAAGCTTCTAAATAAACATACTCAAACTCTTTTAAATGAGTTAAAAGAACAGATAGAAAAAAGTAGAGGAACAATCCCAGGTGAGATATGTAATATACTAGATGAAATTAATTATACGGAACCACCTAAGTTTGATTGGAGAGGTTACCTTAGAAGATTTGCTGGTGGTAATATCAAAACCTACACTAAAAAGACACGGAGAAAATTCAATAAAAGATATGAAGATAATCCAGGTCTGAAGATAAAATATAAAAAGCATGTTCTTGTAGGTGTTGACACTTCAGGATCAGTTAGTGATGATGAGCTCACTGAGTTTATGCAAGAGATCCATCATATCTTTAAAACAGGTGCTGAAGTTACTGTTGCACATGCTGATGTTGCTATACAAAAGATTGAAAAGTATAATCCAAAAGCTGAAAAGAAAATATATGGCCGAGGAGGAACTAGTTTTGATCCTGTTATGGATTATTATGCAGAGAATACTAAAAAATATTCTTGTTTAATCTATCTTACAGATGGAGAAGCACCCGCTCCCTCTACTAAAGCAAATAAAGTATTATGGGTATTATCAAGTAAATCAAAAGAAACAGATCACCTACCAGGTGTAACAATTAAATTAAACTAAAAATGAATAATAATCAAGTAAACTTAAACATTGAAGATCTAAAAAGCTTCATGAATCACATTATTAGTAACAATAGATTTCTTCAAGCTTCTGGAAAGAAACCAGTAGCCGTAGAAGTAATCGGTGATTCAGGTATTGGTAAGACAAGTTCTATATTGCAATTAGCAAACGAGACAGGTTTAAACTGTGTAAAGTTAAACTTAGCACAGATAGAAGAGTTAGGAGATCTTGTAGGATTTCCTGTAAGACAATTTCAATTGTCTAAAGAAGGATCTATTCAAGTAGCTCCTGCTGTAAAGAAAGTAAGTGCACCAACTACTCGTATGGTAAAGAAAGTTGTAAAGAAAATGATTACAGAACTTGAGACTCAAATGGTAGAAGAGTTTGATGTACAGATTTCTAAGAAACAAGTACTTGAAAATGGCAAATTTGTTACCAAAGAAGTTGAAACTAAGATTGCAAAGATGGTTCCAAAAGAAGTAGAAGTTGAGCGCGAAGTAGAAGAAGAGGTTGAAGTTATAGAGACCGTTGATGAAATAGTATCTGTTATTGAAGAACCAAGTGCTGAAGAAGGAGACTATCTATGGATTGATGAACAAGCTATTGATGAATATGTAAAAAGAGGATATAAGTTTACCGGAAAAAAGAGAATGAGTTATTGCCCACCAGAGTGGATTGCTGATAAGCAAGGTGGTGGTATCCTAATTCTTGATGACTGGAATAGAGCAGATGTAAGATTTATCCAAGCTGTAATGGAGCTTGTAGATAGACAAGAATATATCTCTTGGAAGTTACCAAAAGATTGGCATATTGTTTTAACCGCTAATCCAGATAATGGAGACTATTTAGTAAACAGTATTGACACTGCGCAAAGAACCAGATTCATTAGTGTTAATCTAAAGTTTGATATGGAAGTATGGGGAACATGGGCTGAGAATGATCAGATAGATACTCGTTGTATCAATTTTATGTTGATGCACCCAGAACTTGTTACACATAATACCAATGCTCGTAGTATTGTAAACTTCTATAACTCGATTAGCTCAATTAAAGATTTTGAAAACAATCTACCACTAATTCAGAATATTGGAGAAGGTAGTGTTGGTACAGAATTTACTACAATGTTTACAAGCTTTATTCATAATAAACTTGATAAATTAATTGAGCCAAAAGAGATCTTACTTGGTGATAATAATAAAACAATTAGTGATAAGCTCATGTCATCTATTGGTAGTGGAGATAACTATCGCGCAGATATTGCTGCAATCATGGCTACAAGAATTATCAACTATAGTTTATTCTATGCTGAGAAGAATAGTATTACACAAAAGATTATTGATAGAATCACTTTCCTAGTAACTGAACCAGATCTATTTACTAATGATTTAAAATATCATATGGTAAAGAAAATCTTAAATGGTAACAAACAAAAGTTTCAAAAGATAATGGTTAATCCTGAAGTTATCAAGATGGCCGTAAAATAATTTTATATGATAAAAGAAGTAAAATGTTATCCTAATACTGAGCTCCCTATTGGGAGCTTAGTGTTAACACAAGAACAAGCTGATACAATAAAAGGTATGTTAACTAGTAGAGATACCGAAAATATTATAATGGGTCAAAATTTAATATTAAATGTTAATCTTACTATCCCATCTAATTGGCATTATTTATATCAAATGATACATTATAACTATACAGTAGTTACTAATTTTGCAAATCTTAGAACAAAAAAAGGAAGAGATCTAAATAAAGTATTCTCTTATAGAGAAGTATATTCCTGGAGTGAATTACAATTTGTAAGAAAATTATTAGAAAAAGATATAAATTTTGTAGATGATTTTATACAAAAGAACTATAAAGAAGCACTACATAATCATATAGAAAACCGAATGAAAGATTTAATAATAACAAAATTATTTAATATTACATATGATGCTAAAGATGAATATCCTCATTTAAAAAAAGATATATGATAAAAGAACTTTTTAAAAAAGCTCATGCAACAACAGGTTATAATCTTCAGTTGACGCTTAGCAAAGAAAAAACAAAATATATAGTTCCAGCTAAAACATTTAATGATGATTGCTTTAGAGATTTATTTGCAACTAAATCAATAACAACATTAAAAGGTGGAGAGAAAATATATTTTATTCCTAATTGTATCTTACCAAGATTTAAATTAAATAAAATAAAAGAAGCTGATTTTATAAGTATAGTAAAGAATATAAAATCAGCTGATGTAATAGTGTATAATGAAAATGCTATAGATAAACTTATAAGCAAAAAATATTCTTACTATATACAGTGTGAAGATTATACACCAATTATAAAAGAAAAAATAATTGAAGCAAAAGAAGATAATCCAAATATTTCAACAGATAAAATTAAAGATGTTCTTAATTTAACAATAGAACATCCTAATGATTTTATTGATCTTGATTGGTGGATGTTATCTTCTGAAGATAGAAGTAGATATAATGGTAAACATTATTGGACAGTTAAAGAAACTCATCTAGAGTTATTAGATTTTTTAGTAAATACTGATAAACCTTTTATACAAGATAAAGAATTACAAAAGTATATTTCAAACGCTGTTACTATAGATGAAAAAGGCTATGAAGAAATAAGTGAGATGCTAGAATCTTCAGATGATAACAATAATGTGTTAGCAATTGAGCTTATGGCAAATTGTGATTATGAAACTTCTTTAGTATATTTGCTCTTCCTACTCAAGAACCACGGAAATACACTTAAATACAAAAAAGAGTGTAGTCACGTAAACTTCAAATCACTCCTAGAATTTTTAAATATAAAACGTAATTGGTATTATTTAAATATTGATCATGTAATTCAAATATTATCAGACCATAAACAAATCACTAAAGAAAATATGGATATTGTTTTAGCACTTGGTAAAAAAGATGATTCAATTAGAGTAAATACTAATAGTGATTATTTTGTAGCTGATGTAATTACTCCTACTGAAGAATTACAAAAAGCTATGGAAAAAGGATGTTTTGTAAATGATGAAGAAAAAAAAGAAGAAGATATTGAAGATAATGATGATGATGAAAATGAAACAGAAGATTATCTATTTTAAATTAAATTATGAATAAAACAATAGAACAAAAAACAGCAGAAGAAAACTTTTATCTAAAAGATTTTTATTTTAGTTATTCAAGTTTAAATAAACTTTTATACTCACCTAATCTATTTTATAACCATTATATATTAGGACAAAAGGAAGATGTAGAAACTTCAGCAACGCTAATGGGTAAACTTATCCATTGCTTGTTGTTGGATCCTGATAATTTTAAAAATCAGTTTATACTTCTACCGGGAAATCAACCAAGCGAAAATCCAAAAAAAGTTATCGAACAAGTATTCCAACTTCAACTTAATCTTACTACTGTAGGTGGATTCGAAGAGCCCGCAAAGAATCAATTATCAGATCACAAAGATGCTATTATTGATATCCTCAAAGAAGTAAACCTTTATCAATCACTCAAAACAGATGAGCAAAGAATAGAAAAAATTATAACAGACTCTCATCAAGAATACTTCGAATTTTTATTTAATCGGCAAGATAAAAGTATCGTAGATCTTCCAACTCATAGTGCATGTGTAGATATTGTAGAGCAACTCAAAGAAAATGAAGAAATAATGACCCTCTTAGGAAAATTAAATCTTGGAGAAAATAGCCAAGTATTCAATGAGTTTGGTATCCAAATAGAAAAGGAAGAGTCTCGCAATACCGGATTAAAAGGAATTCTAGATAATCTAGTTATAGATAGCACAAATAAAAGCATTAAGATTAATGACTTAAAAACCACATCTAAAACATTATCCGAGTTTCCTGAAACCGTAGAGTTTTACAAACTATGGATACAAGCAGCATTGTATAAAAAACTAGTCACGGAAACATTTCTATTAGCAAATGGTCTTGATCCTAATGAGTGGGATATAAAGTTTACTTTTATTGTTATTGATAAATACAAACAAAGTTATTGCTTTGGTGTATCAGAGAATACAATGAAAGCTTGGGAGGAGAACCTAGAGAAAGAACTTAAGAAAGCAGATTGGCACTATTCAAATAATAGATATGATCTTCCATACGAGCTAGCAACAACCAATGTCTTACTTTAAAATATTTTAAAAACCATGGGAGGTTTATCCGTATACAAAGATTATATTCAAAAGAGCAGGTTATTTCTATATCCTGCTCTAGAATTGAAAAGAGGTAGTAGTGTTACACCAATCCAAACTTATACAAGTTGGAACGATAGATACAAATTGGAGGATAGAAAACTATCGTGTGTGTATCATTTACGAGATGATGAAGAATTTAAAAGATTCGAAAAGGATAAGCTGATGGGACATAAAATGTTTCACGATTTCAAAATTACAAAAGATGGTATGGGGATTTATACATTTGATTTTAGTCATATGCAAAATGATTGGGATAATTTTATAAATGGTAAATACTCAAAATTAAGTAATGATCTTAAACAAAAGATTAGAAACTTTTTTGGAGTAAATAATAGAGGAATAATAGATAGCTATTTATACCCTGAAAGATTTCATACTCTATATGTTGAGCTATTGATTGTTGATCAAAAAGATTATAAAGAGATGTACAACATATTGAAAAATGTAAAAGAATTATGTTCCAAACCAGATTTAGAAAAAGAAAATCTATTTGCAGAAATAAAAGATTTGCATATGATAAAGGGATTATCTTAATTTGTAAAAACCAATAAAAAAAAGTATATGTCAGCTAAATCAATGTTACTCTATTCATCAGATTGGGAAGGTATCCCAACTTTTAGACTAATGCCGATAACCTCGGATTGTCCTTACCTAGAAATGATTTTCATGCCGCGTCATCAAGGACTTGGTATCATGAATAAACAAGCTAAACAAATGTTTAAGTTTATCGATAAGGTGGATGATAAAGGTAATATCGTCATGGTTAAGGGAACCAACCAACCAGCACAAGAAAGAAAACTTGTCAATGTAGAATATGAATACTTTATGATTAATAAAGAAGAGATTAGTAATATAATCGAACTCTTTGCTATTAATTTAGATTCATTTGATTATAAAAAATACTTCATTGATATGAAAGTAAAAGAAGAAGTAGAACAATAATCAAAAATAACTCAGAAGATAAAGCGAGATATAATGTCTCGCTTTTTCTATCTATAATCGGGGGAACAGCTTAACTGAACAATCCATTATGGAAAAAACACATTGGGTAATGGACTACGAAACACTTAGTAATTGTTTTGTAGCAGTGTTTGAAGAAGTATCAAGCACAAATAGGATGATATTTATTGTCCATAAAAAAGCTAATCATATAGCTGAATTAATAAAATTTTTAGAAAAAAATATTAGTGAGCAAGAGTGGCATGTATCCTTTAATGGATTATCCTTTGACTCGCAAATCACGGAATATATATTAAAAAATAAAACTATCTTACTAGAGTCTCACGCAGAAGACATAGCAAAAGATATTTATAAACAAGCTCAGAAAACAATTGAAAGATCTAATACAGGAGAGTTTCCTGAGTATAGTGAAAAAAATCTATCAATAAAACAAGTAGATGTTTTTAAACTAAATCACTGGGACAATGCTGCTAAAAGATCGGGACTAAAGTGGATACAGTATTCTATGGATTGGATGAATATTCAAGAGATGCCTATACATCACACAACTGAGATAACAACAATGAAAGAGATTAATCTAATAATAGATTATTGTTGTAATGATGTAAAATCAACTAAAGAAATACTTCACAGATCTTCTTCACAAGTAAACCTTAGAGCTACTCTTACTGATGAATACAAGATCAACTTATACAGCGCCTCTGAACCAAAAATATCCAAAGAACTATTTTTACATTTTCTAAGTAAAAAACTAGGAGAGTCAAAGTATGATCTCAAACAACTCAAAACAAATAGAAAAGAAATTAAGGTAAAAGATATACTATTACCATATGTCAAATTTAATCAACCAGAATTCAAACCACTTCTTAGAGCTTATGAGAATCTTATAATAGATCCTAGAAATATAAAAGGAGCATTTAAGTTTAAGCTTAAGCATAAGAATATGCTAACAGAATATGGTCTTGGCGGACTACACGGTGCCAATAAAAATGGAATCTATGAAGCAACAGAGGATATGATTATCATGAGCTCTGATGTAACAAGCTTCTATCCTAATTTAGCCATCCGCAATGGTTGGGCTCCGGCTCATTTACCAAAGGATCACTTTTGTAGTTTATATGAATGGTTTTTCGAAGAGAGGAAAAAAATCCCCAAGAAAGATCCAAAGAACTATGTCTACAAAATCATCCTGAATAGTACATATGGATTAAGTATCGATCCTACATCTTTTCTATATGATGCGCAATTTGGTATGCAGATCACAATTAATGGTCAGCTATTATTAACTATGCTATATGAGATGTTATCAGAAGGTATCCCTGGAAGTATACCAGTAATGCAAAATACAGATGGTCTAGAGATGATGATACCTAAAGATAAAAAGGAAAAGTATCTAGAGATATGTAAGCAATGGGAGAATATGACTAGTTTAGAACTAGAACATGAACAATATAAAAAGATATTTCTAGCTGATGTAAATAATTATATCGCAGTATTTGAGGATCCAAATAAGAAACCAAAATGTAAAGGTAGATTTGAATTTGAAGATATCGCTTTACATAAAAATAAAAGTTTTCTAGTAGTAAGAAAAGCTGTATATAATTATCTAGTCTATGATATCCCACCTGAGAAAACACTAACAGAAAACAAAAATATTTTTGACTACTGTGCTGGTGTAAAAATAAAAGGAGATTGGGGCTTCAAACAAACTTGTGTAGTTAATCAAGAAATTGTTTACGGAGATTTACAAAATACTTTAAGATATTATATAACATCTAAAGGTTGTAAGATAATTAAAGTAAATAAAACCGATAAGCGAGAGATCCAATTAGAAGCTGGTCAGTGGATGCAAGAAGTATTTAATAAAGTAGAAAATAAAAATTGGGAAGAGTATTCTATAGATGAAAGCTACTATCTAAAAAGTATCTATAAAGAGATAGCTAGTGTCATCCCCAAGAAAAATAATCAAATAGAAATAATCTATAATTAATCTTATGTCAAGAAGAATAAACATTGTACCTAAGAGCACACTAATAAATGCTGCTCTACCAAATCATGCTAGTACCTACACAGTAATACCACATCAGTTTGTTATTGATGAAGTAAATAAAGCGTTAACAGACGCGGGATTTTCAATAGAAAGTGAGGAGTATAAAGCTTCTCACGAATGCCAAGTAGCCTCGGGTCGTATACACCTAAAAGGAGGAGAAGATCAAGAAATGAAGATGATGTTTGCTTGGGCAAATTCATATGATAAATCGATGAGATTCAAATGTGCAACAGGTGGATATTTGCCAACATCGGGGAGTATTGTTTTATCTGGAAACCTAGGAACATGGGGAAGAAAACACACAGGGGATGCCGATACAGAAACAATAACAACAATCAAAAACCAAATACAATCAGCCCAAAAATATTATGATATACTAGTGCAAGACAAGGAGGCTATGAAGAATATAATCCTAACAACTCGAACTAGAGCCGAGATTATGGGAGTGCTTTATGTTGAGCACAATTTACTATCATCAGAACAGCTTAACATTGTTTGTAGTGAGATCAAAAAACC
>Ga0315907_10000914_pt1 | contig 40333 bp, 33 predicted proteins | sample LakEriMetagenome_3_FD_203525 | JGI IMG/M metagenome (GOLD analysis project Ga0315907, IMG submission 203525) | Freshwater fungal communities from buoy surface, Lake Erie, Ohio, United States - Buoy 12 MA123 | ecosystem: Environmental > Aquatic > Freshwater > Lake > Lake biofilm | place: USA...
AGAATGGGTAGGATGTGGCCACACTGGAAGGGTTGGAGAGCGTGACGGTGTAGACCAGGTTGGTGCCTTCGACCACGGCATCGTCGCCGGAGCCGGGTGCGCCGGGCTCGACACTGGAGATGGTGGGTGCATTGTCATCATCGGTAATCGTGCCGGTGGCGGCCACGCCACCCACTACCAAATCGATGGTTTCAGCGGGTTCATCGATATTGTCCTGCAAGGTGGGAACTGTGACGGTGAAGCTGGTCACACCTGCGGGCACGGTGATCACACCGTTCGCCAGAGTCACACCGTTGGAGAAGGTCGGTGTATTGGTGTAGTCCAGACCTTCGGTGGCAGAGCCACCGACCAGAGAGAATGGGTAGGATGTGGCCACACTGGAAGGATTGGAGAGCGTGACCGTGTGCACGAGCGCCGTACCCTCGATCTGAGTGTCAGAGGTGACACTGGAGATGGTGGGCGCATTGTCGTTGTCAATAATGGCGCCTGTGCCGGTGACGCCGCCAATAGTCAGAGGCAGTGTTTCGTCGGCACCGGGTTCGTCGGTGGCGTCATCGATGGTGGGCACGGTGACGGTGAAGCTGGTCACACCTGCGGGCACGGTGATCACACCGTCAGCTAAGGTGACGCCGTTGGAGAAGGTCGGCGTATTGGTGTAGTCCAGACCTTCCGTGGCAGAGCCATCGCCCAGAGAGAATGGGTAGGATGTGGCCACCCTGGAAGGATTGGAGAGCGTGACGGTGTAGACCAGGTTGGTGCCTTCGACCACGGCATCGTCGCCGGAGCCGGGTGCGCCGGGCTCGACACTGGCGATGGTGGCAACGGTCGGGCCAGTAGCAAAATTCACCGGAAAGTCTGGTGTGGTGTTTGGTGGAGGAGCATCTCTGGATGCAGACAACTGATCCAGGGATTCACTGATTCGCGACAAACGAACAAAACTGTGACCCTCACCGGATTCTCCGCCATTGAGGCCAGCTTCAGTGGGGGCTAGCTCGTTGCTTAGATCTCCGCCTGCAGCAAGTATTTTGGCGATATCAGCTCCGCCACTGTTCAGATTTTTGAGCGTAGCTTCTGTCTTATCAGTGAGTTCAGTACCAAGTAGGTTTGCATCAATAACTAATTCACGCTCCGATGCCAGCAATATAGGCTCGCCGTTGGGCAGAGCCAGTTCAAGTCGTGTGCCATCTTCCATGACGATGACTTGCCCCTCTTGGACCTCGTCGCCAGCATTCAGCGGCTTACGTACCCCGTCAGCATTGACCAGCCAGGCATTGCCTTTCAAGATAGCGACAACGCCACGGGCTTGGGAAACAACTTGAGTGATGGCCATATAAAAACTCCAGAGAGCAAATTAAGCAGATTTAAAAAATGTGGAGCAAGGTTTGCTGGGGCTTTGTTGTCCTCAAGTCAAACGTTGCATCAGGGTTTTGCCAATCCACACTTGCCCGACACCAACCATTTGGCTTCTTTGATACAGTGTGTTGGCATCGGAGAAGGCATGGCAGAAACCTGCACAAACGTCATCCAGCGCCTGTATGGCTTCCTTTCCCTTCGGAAAGGATTTTGTAGCCACCAATCTGTGTTTATAAACATTTAAAAAGTTCATCCGAGCCGGCCGCGAAAACTTCTGAACAGCGGCCAAGGCCAAATCAAAAGAGAGGTGTTGCTGATCTTCAAAATCCGCAGCCGCAAGGGTCGCCACCTTACTAGGTGCGCCGTGCCAAGGAGCAATTAAGCCTGCGTGGGAAGTGGCCATGATTAGCTTTGCAGTTTTTTTCATCGTTCGGTCATCGCTCGGTCTTTGGCGCGCAGTATGGGCTTCAACAAATAAGACAGCACCGATTTTTTACCCGTCAAGATATCCACTTCAGCTACCATGCCGGGAATAATCGGCAGCTTTTGTGGCCCAATGCTGTTGGACAGCGTGCGCACACGGACCACGAAAAAGGCATTGCCCTTGTCATCCACAACGCTGTCGGCGCTTATGTGTTCCAAGGTGGCCTCCAAGCCACCGTAAGTGGCATAGTCGTAGGCGGTGAACTTGACCAGTGCCTTTTGTCCGGGGCGCAAAAAGGCGATGTCTTTGGGTAGTACGCGGGCCTCAAGCAACAGTGCATCGTCTGAAGGAACTAGCTCAATCACATCTCGGCCAGGCTGCACCACGCCCCCCACTGTGTTGACTTTGAGCTGTTTGACTGTGCCGTTGACAGGGGAGCGAATTTCCGTTTGTTTAACCCGGTCTGCCAGGGCGGTACTGCCTTCAGACAAGGCGTTGAGCTTCGCCTGTATTTCGCTCAACTCAGAGCGCGCCTGGTTGCGAAACGTCAGTTCTATTTCTTGAATTTTTCGTGCAACCTCTTGCACAGCCGCCTCCAAACGTGGAATGTCGGCATTCAGGCTGTCGCGCTCGCCACGGTATCGCGCTACATCGCGCTCCAGGCGCAGAAGCTCCACATCAGACACTGCACCGCTGATTGCTAAAGGGCGTGTCATTTCCAGTTCGCGGGCAGTTAGTGTGAAACTGGAGGAAGCTTGTTCGCGCCGTGCTTTGGCGGAGATGAGGTCTTGGGCCCGCTGGGATGCCTGCTGGCGAGCCACACCAAGCATGGCATCAAGCTCGGCCCGGCGCGACTCATACAGAGCTTGCTCTTGCGAAATGATTTCAGGTGCCTCGGTTACCACTTCTTGGGGGGGGAGAAACTGCTTACCGTCAGCCAGTGCTTGCAGTCGCGCGGCCTTGGCCAACAGCGACAAGTACTGCGACTGGTTCTCGCGCAAAGACGAAACCATACGGGTGGGGTCGATCTTCAGTAAAAGATCGCCAGTTTTAACTGTTTGCCCTTCTTTAACCAGTATTTCAGACACTATGCCGCCGTCCAGGCTTTGCAATATTTGTATCTGGCGCGAGGGAATGACTTTACCCTCGCCGCGGGTCACTACATCCAGCACAGCAAAGGCTGACCACACCAGTAACGTGAGCACAGCAGCAACACAGAGCCAAACAAACATACGAGCCCCTTTCGGGGTTTGCTCCGCAATCGCCCAGTCAGCATTGCTGTCGAAGTCGGTATCCAACTGATGATCTTTGCCGGTGAGCGCGTGAAGCCACATGTCGATCCATTTCGAGCACCAACCGTAAAAGTGACCCCAGTACCGGGGCATGCGCTGGGTGGAGAATTGCATGCTCATAATTAATTTGCCCTTTTTATTCTTCCGGCTCGCAGTGCCTCGACCACCTGGGCCTTCGGACCATCGGCTACGATTTGTCCATCGTCCACCACGATAAGTCGGTCCACCAGTTCGAGTAATGAGGTGCGATGGGTGACCAAAACAACCGTCTTGCCCATCGTAAAATTTCGTAGCCGCGCTTTGAGAAGGTCTTCGCTTTGGTGGTCCATCGCGCTGCTTGGCTCATCAAGCAACAAAATGGGCGGGTCGTTAAGTACGGCGCGGGCGATGCCTACAGCTTGGCGCTGTCCGCCCGATAAAGACTCACCACGTTCCCCAATAGGCATATCGAAGCCGAGTGGGTGTCGATTGGCAAATTCTGTGACGCCAGCAATCTCTGCTGCGGCAATCACATCCTGATCGTTCGTAAACGGTGCACCCAATGTGATGTTTTCTTTCAAGGTACCAAAAAACAGGCTGACATCTTGCGATACAAAGCCGGCGGCCCTACGAAGTTCTGCCGGATCAATCTGACGAAGGTCAATACCATCAATCAATATTGCACCGGCCGTGGGTTGATGCAAACCCAAGATGAGGCGTTGGATTGTAGACTTGCCGGAGCCTATGCGGCCAATAAATGCAACCCGTTCTCCGGCCTTGATTTTGAAAGACACACGGTTTAGCACTGACTGCTGCTGCCCGGGGTACGAAAAGCTCACATCTTTAAATTCAATATCTCCTTGAAACCCGGTGCGATGCAAAAACGAAGGGGTATCGCCCCGCTCGGGTTTTGTGGCCATATATTTCTCAATTGAGGCCAATCCACTTTTGGCGTTTTGAAACTGCATTAACAGTCCGGCCACCTGACCGAAGGGTGCAACAGCTCTTCCCGCCAACATGGATGCCGCAATAATGGCACCCATGCTGATCTGCTGATCAAACAGCAAGTAGACGCCAACCAACAACACGAAAACCGTGACCAGCTGTTGTAATGTCTGCGCTAGATTCATGATGACCGAGGAGAGCAGCTTGAGCTTGGTACTGTTTTGCGCCAGGAATACGGTGGAGCGTTCCCATTTGCGCTGAAAACTGCTTTCAGCCACCATGAACTTAATGGTCTCTATGCCGACCAGGCTTTCTACCAAGCTGCCATTTCTTTGGGCTGATGCGCGCTGCGTCAAATCGACTAACTCATGCATTTTTTGTTGCACCACCAACGAGGCCAGTAACAGCACAATCACACAAAACAGCGGGGGTAAAATGAGCCAAGGTGAAATCCACGCGATGACCGCAAAAAATACCAATACAAAAGGCATGTCTACCATCGTGGTAACTGAGGCCGAAGCCACAAAGTCGCGTACCGACTCGAACTCCCGTAAATTTGCCGCGAAGGAGCCCACCGATGCGGGCCTGTCGGCCATACGCAGCCCCAATACCCGACCCATGATATTGGCCGATAAGGTCACGTCAATTCGTTTGCCTGCGGTGTCCAAAATATAGGCGCGCAGCACACGCAATATGAAGTCAAATCCCATCATCAACAACACGCCGATGGTCAGAACCCATAGGGTTTCTTCAGCCCGGTTAGGCACCACTCGGTCGTACACTGTCATGGAAAAAATAGGTGTGGCCAGTGCAAATAAATTGATTATCAGTGCGGCCAACAGGCTATCGCGGTACAGACGCCAGTTCTGAAATACAACGCTCCAAAACCAGTGTCTGGATTTGACCTGCCCGTTGTCTGGTGTGCGCTTGTCAAAGTTAAAAACGGGGCGGATATAAAACACGATACCAGCGAATGCCGACTTTAACTCGGCCTGCGGAATCACATCTGCAGACTCACCACCTTCCGGGAAGCGTACTCGGGCGTCTCCATTGGGTAGCCATTCGAGCAAAATGCAGGCCTGCTTATTTTTGAGCAGTAAGATAGCGGGCAACAAGCCTGGGCGTAAATCAGACAAGGCTCGCCGCGCAAGTTTGGCTGTAAGGCCTGCTCGAGCGGCGGCTCGGGGTACAAGCGCAGGCGTGAGCAAGTTTTCCTCCAACGGCAGGCCGGCCGACAAAGCCTCGCGTGTGGTGGAGATATCAAAAATTCGGGCTATGGCTACTACGCAGTCCAGCAGAGGATCAAAATGCACTGTGTGCTCGCCAAAGTGCCAGTCACTTTCAGGCTTTAGCGTCGGGTTGGGCTGGGTCGAGGTGATCATATGCTACAGCACCTCCCCGTCGTCGTCCAAAAGGTTTAGCGAATTATGGAGCCGCTGGCGAAGCCCTTTTCTAAACATCAATTTCTTTTGCGCTGCCTCTGGTAGGTCTGTGTGGAGAATGATGTTCTTCGCCAGCAAAATATCGATTAAATCTTCGATGACGCGTACAAATTCTGCATCTGCGCTATCAAAACCAAGTTGCGGTGTTTGGGCATTAAAAAACGACTTCATGTCAGCATGCCCTTCATCTATCGGCTCCGTCCCTGGCTGTGCGTGGCGTGATACGGATTCAATCGATCCGTTTGCTGCCCTGGTAACGTAAAACGTGGTGTGTTTCATTTTCCACAGACCCTGAGTAGTCGTTTGTTGATAGCAGTATTCTTTACTGCATCCTCACTACTCTGTCTCTCTCCACCTCTGTTGTCACCCCCACGGCCGGGGGGGGCTGTTGGACTTCGCAGCCATCCAGTAAAAAGTTTTTGAAAAATCAAATGCAGAGAATTGCCGTGAGGACGCTCTGATAAAAACTATCGCCGCAATGGGGGGCATGTAGCTTGGCATAGCCAACCCGTTGCCAGTGTTAGCGCTATGAATCAGAGTATTGATTTGATGGCAGGCAAAAACGCATCGCGGAATCTTGCAGTGGAAAGTCATGCAGGTTTTTCAGCAGTCTGCCAACAATTACCCCTCACCTATGCGATGCCAACGTTGCAAAAGTTAGTCGACAATGCCCAAACGATGAACGTTAAGGCATTGGATTCAGCATGACTATTCCAGCTCTCTATCAAATACTGCACAGCAGACTTTTCAAGAAAATTTTTTTTGAATGCAAAGTGTTTATCGAAACACGTAGTGCCTGCCGGACCAAAAAATTCCAGCAAGCGCGCATGCGCTACCAGCTAACCATCCAATGGATTTTTTTGCAGAAAAACATAACCAAGCATCAGTGGCGTGAATTCCTGGCTTGGGCCAAACATGAGTTGGTGAAAAGTGGGGAGTTTTTAAGCAGTGTCGAACCCAATTTTAAAATTGATTTTAGCTAACCCTTTAACCTACGCTTAAAAGGAACTCCTCGAATGAATCATTTCCATAAGCTTTCTGTTGTCGCTGCCGCTCTGTTGATCTTCATGAGCCCAACGCAAGCCCAGTCAGTAGCGACTTTGAAAGACTCCATAGAGCGGGCTATCTTGACCAATCCTGAAGTTAAATTCAAGCACAAAAACTTGATGGCGGTGACTAACGAGCAAGATGCGGCCAAAGGTGGTTGGCTGCCTCGTGTTGATCTGGAGTCCAGTATTGGAAGCAGAAGGACCGAAAATCCAGAAGCCACAACAGTCGGTGATTACAGTCACTCCGGCACAAGCCTGCTCCTGCGCCAGATTTTGTTTGATGGCTTTGCAACCAGTAGCGAGGTGCGCCGCTTGGGACACACGCGCCTTACCTCTTATTTTGAACTACTTTCTGCAAGTGACCAAATTGGATTAGAGACTGTACGAGCTTACATCGATGTGCTTCGCCACCGTGAGCTCGTCAAACTTGCGAGCGACAACTATGCAAGCCATGCTGAGGTGTATGATCGCTTGGAGGAAAAGCTCAGGGCTGGGGTTGGGCGCCGGGTTGATTTGGAGCAAGCGGCAGGACGTAAGGCACTGGCAGAGTCCAACTGGCTCACCGAGGTAAGCAATCTGCATGATGTTACGGCGCGTTACCAACGCTTGGTCGGGCAAATGCCCTCAGAGGTACTTGCGCCCGTTCCGGATCTAAGCCCATTTTTACCGTCGCGCAATGGCTACATTAAAAGGACTGTCTCCAATAATCCAGATTTCAAGGGTGCAGTATCGACCATCCGGGCCTTCAGGGCGGATCTAAGTTTGCGCAAGGCACCCAACTATCCGACGGTAGAGCTGCGTGCTAACGTAGGCCGTGAAAAAAACCGCAGTGGCATAGATGGAAATTACCGCGATTCGGGAGTTGATCTTGTTTTGAACTACAACCTCTACCGTGGTGGTTCGGATAGTGCCCGCATAGAACAATTCAGAGCCAAGTTGGCATCGGCATACGACCTGCGCGACAAGACCTGTCGTGATGTTCGTCAAACTGCCCTTATCGCGCTCAATGATGTAGAACGCTTGTCATCCCAGATCGAGTACTTGGCTCAACACGAGTTGTCCACATCTAAAGCTCGCGAGGCTTATCGCCAGCAGTTTGATATTGCTCAACGCTCTTTGTTAGATTTGCTGGATACTGAAAATGAGTTGTTCCAGGCTCGGCGTGCTTTGGTCAATGCCGAGAAGGACCACCAGCTTGCCAAAGCACGGGTGCTTGCGGTGAATGGAGTTTTACTGGGTGCACTTCAGCTAAGGCCACTTGAGACAGAAGTACCCCCTGCACCCAAGGGCCTTGAGGACGGCGATGATGCGGTGCTGTGCGACACGGAAATGCCCTCACTTGCGAAGCTGGACAAATCGGCCTCTTTAAAAATTAAAGTGCCTGCTCCCGCTCCAAAGGTGCCCAACAAAGTCACGCTGTCAGAAGACACGCTGTTTGACTTTGATAAAGCGGAGTTGAAGCCCGAAGGCATTAATGAATTAAATGCTGTAGTTACTCGGCTCAAGAGTGTGACGCTTGAAAAAGTTTCCATCACCGGGCATACGGATTCGCAAGGCTCCGAGGAGTACAACAACAATTTGTCCTTGTTGCGTGCACGCAGTGTGTCCAACTACTTGGTGTCTCAAGGTATTGATGCGCGCTTTATCACGACTGAGGGACGAGGCATGTCGCAACCCATCGCCGACAATAATACTCTTGCAGGCAGGGCCAAAAACCGACGCGTTGAAATTCAGATTCATGCATCCGAATTGAAATAATATCGATTCCCTACAAGAACTCGGTTACGAGTTCCTGAGAAAGAGGTCTAGAAATGCGAGATGGAAAAACCGCGGGCTGTTGTTGAGTTTTCGCTTGCAGTTTTTCCATAGTCGCCGGTTTTTCGTTATTCAGGCAAAGCCTCGCTCGATAATCCTGCGTTTGGGCATCCACTTGCCTTGGTACAGATTCGATGTGACATGGCAACTGAATTTTTTGGATAACTGCTGTTTTTAGGTTAATCTGCCCATAGTCAATTTCATGTTTGTGGACTCGACACTTCATGTATTAGCGACGTGATCCAAAAACTTCCAGTGCAATGTCCGACGGGTTACCAGAGGCGTTTTCCCCAACATCAACAACATATATTTGATAGCAGGTCTGTTGGAGTGACCTTCGGAAATTTTGATTTCGCTTAGACAATTTACTTTTGATATTCGCAAAATTACCGCCCAACGCCATTTGTGGGTGGTGGTGTTGATGTGCGTAATTGCAGGTGCTTACTCAAGCAGCAATTTTGATCTGTTAAGAGCGTCTTATGTAAAGCGTTGGGGCGTTGCCAGCGAGCCCAAATTCAATGCCTGGCGGTCGCTGATTTCCTCTGGGGCGGGTACCACTGATTTGGAGCGGCTCAAGAAGGTCAACGAATTTATTAACCGCGAAGTTGCCTTTGGGAATGATGAGCAAGTGTGGGGCCAAGCAAACTATTGGGCCACCCCCTTGGAGACGATTGGTCGCTCAGCGGGGGACTGCGAAGACTATGCCATTGCCAAATACTTCAGCTTGCTACAGGTCGGCATCGCACCGGAGAAGCTGCGTTTGATTTACGTACGGGTCAAGACCGGTACCTCCGACAATAACCTCATTCAAGCCCATATGGTGCTGGCCTACTATGCGCAGCCCGAGGCAGAGCCTTTGGTTCTCGACAACTTGATCGGAGATATTCGTTTGGCATCCCGAAGGCCTGATCTGGTGCCAGTCTTTAGTTTCAACCACAATGGGGTTTTTACTGGTATCTCTGGTAAAGAGGCTTCGCCAGCAGCAGGCACGGAGAGGCTGTCGCGCTGGGCAGACTTGCTCAAGCGCGCACGTGAAGAGGGTTTTTAATGGTTTCAAAGATTTGAGGAGACATTTATGTCTATGTACCGCCAACTGTGGCTTGCCATTGTCGTCAGCACGCTGCTGGCGTTGTCGGGCGGCTTGTTTGCCTCTTTGCTAGGTGCTAGAGGCTACCTGGAGGCCCAGCTCACCATCAAGAACACGGACAACGCCACTGCCCTGGCCTTGTCCTTGAGTCAGGGAAACCCAGACGCGGTGATGGCAGACTTGGTCGTATCCTCGCTTTTTGACAGCGGTCACTACGAACTTATTCGAATTATTGATCCCTCTGGCAAATTAATTGTAGAGCGGGTCGCGCCCGGGGATGTACTGGGCGCGCCACGCTGGTTTGTCTGGATGCTGCCTTTGAACGCCCAACCTGGCGTTGCCCAAATTACCAGCGGCTGGAAGCAGTTTGGCACGGTCACGCTGCGCAGCCAAAGCAGCTTTGCATATGGAGCGCTTTGGAAAAGTGCTTATGAATTGGTGTTTGCACTTATTTTGGCGGGGCTGGTAGGTGGCTACCTGGGCTCCATGGTGTTGCGCCGCTTGCGCGGCCCTTTGGATGCAGTGATCGAGCAAGCCAAGGCCATTACCCAGCGACGCTTTGTCATGATTGAGGAGCCGGAAGTACCAGAGCTTAAACAATTCGCCACTGCAATGAACGCAACTGTGGGGCGGCTCAAATCAATGTTTGACTACGAAGCTGCGCGCTTGGAGGCCGTACGCAAGGAAGCCAACTTTGACTCTTTAACCGGCTTGGCCAATCGCGCTTACTTCATGGCATGCTTGCGGGAAACCACCGCGGAGGAGGACTCTGTGGGCGGTGCCTTGTTTGTCGCCCGCGTGGCAAATCTCGCCTCTGTCAATCGGTCTTTGGGACGCGACACCACCGATGAGTTGCTGCGAGCTTTTGGCAAGGGTATGGCAAGTGTTGCGAGCCAGCATGTGAATTCGCTGCCGGCTCGGCTCAATGGTGCAGATTTTGCGCTGTTGGTGCCGGGCTTGACTGAGCCGCATGAACTGGCTGAACGTTTATTGCAAACCTTGGTGCAACATACCGCTGTGTTTTTGCCCAATCAGTCTACCACTTGGGTGGGTGGCGTTTATTTTCCAAGCGGCAGCCCGACGAATGTCATATTGGCCCAGGTGGATAGCGCACTGGCTGGCGTGCAGACCGGTGGGCGCGATGGGGCTGGTGTAGTGAACATGTGCGATATGCAAGATGCGGGTAGCACTATGCCCACAAACGCAGACGAGTGGACTCGGCAGATTAAGTGCGCACTGGATCAGAACTGGGTGATGCTGGCTTCCTTTCCAGTTGTATCTCTGGATGGCAAATTGCTGCATCTGGAATGTCCGCTGCGTTTGAAGTTTGACGAACAGGGCGAGTGGCTCCCCGCAGGGCGCTTCTTGCCGGTTGCAGAACGCTTGAAGCTTACTGCATCGCTCGACTTGACCGCAGTGCGCTTGGGCTTGCAGCAACTTCAGAGCCAGCCGCAATTGCCCGGTTTGGCAATCAACCTGTCGGCCAGTTCGCTGGAAGACCCGACATTTCAGCCGGCTTTGCTTGCCTTGCTGGATGCACAGCGTGAACAAGCGGCTAAATTGTGGCTGGAAGTATCGGAGAGTGGAGCACTCATTCATCTACCCGCACTCCGCACACTGTGCGTAGCCCTCGCTGAACGTGCTTGCCGACTTGGTATAGAGCACTTTGGCCACCAGTTCAGCCAAATAGGTTTGCTGCATAACCTGGGCCTTGACTACATCAAGGTAGACTCCAGCTTTGTGTGTGGCGTGGATGCCAATTCAGGCAATTCCGCATTCTTGCGCGGATTGTGCAGTATTTCACATAGCATCGGCCTAAAGGTACTGGCCGAAGGCGTAAGCACCAGCCAAGAACTTGGTGCACTTAACAACTTGGGCTTTGATGGCGCAACCGGGCCAGGGGTACGGGAGTTGTAGGGGGGGGCTAAAAACCGTGCTGACAACGCTGCTTCCCGTTTAGACTGCTAGCGGTTTCTGCCGTATGCGTCGTGCGACGATACCCATTCATCCGCCAGGATGGCTGACAGCAACGACAAATCACCCGCCAGCACTGTGGCCCCCACAATCTCCGCCAGTTTGCGGGCTTTACCTGTACCTTCGCAGCCGAGCATTTTCAGGCACTCGGCCTGCGTGGCCAAGCCTGTGCCGCCGCCTTTGGTGGCGCAAATAACAGATGGCAAGGTGACAGAAAAATACAGATCGCCATCGGCGGTAATGTCCATGAACACCATGCCGGTGTGGCTTTCCACCACATTGGCTTCGTCTTGCCCGGTGGCAATAAAAAGCGCAGCAATGCCGTTGGCCGAGTGGGGGCCGCTGTAGGCACTGCCGGCCAGCTGTGCGCCTATGGCACTGCGCTGGCGTTGCTTGAAAATTGTCTCAGGCGTGGTGCGGGCAAGGCGTTGCAACACCTCACGTTTAATAACAGCCTCAGCAATTACCCGCTTGCCCCGGCTGTGCAGCAGGTTCATGTGCGAATGTTTTTTGTCGGTTTCAATGGCACCGCTTAATGCAAAATAGCTGATGGATTCCGGGCTGTTTTTCAGTACCCATTGGCAGGCTGCGTGCGTGGCTTTGCCGCACATGTTCTGGCCGGCTGCATCGCCGGTGGTGTAGTTAAAGCGCGTGTACACCATGCGTGCCACTTGCCAGGTTTGAATGTGCTCAAGCTTGCCAAAGCCAGTTGTTTTTTCGGCCTCGGCTTTTACTGTTTGAAGGCTTTCATTGAGCCATTGTAAAAACCGTTTGGCTGCGCGGGCATCCTCGAATTCAAACAGCGGGGCGCGCTGCATGAATTCTTCAGCCACGGTCACTTTCACGCCACCCGATTCACTCACCATGCGCATACCCCGGCTGTAGCTGGCCACCAATGTGCCTTCGGTGGTGGCCAGTGGCACATAAAACCAGCCTTGCGCATGTTCGCCGTGAATTAACACAGGCCCGGCCACGCCCACCGGCATTTGCACCACACCAATAAAGTTCTCAGTGTTGCTTTTCAAACTTTCAGGGGGCAGGGAATAGGTGCCCGTGTGTTGAAGGCTGGCACCGGTTTGCTGGGTTAAAAATTCGCGGCGTGCTTTGGCGGCTTCTTCCGAGTAATTGTCGTCGAAGCGGGGAATGGGGGTGCGGGTCATTGGCTTGCTCTTGTTTATTTACGCTTGGGTTTGGCGGTGCGAGTAACTGCAGCAATTGATTCCTCGTAACCGCTTACCAGTTTGCCAATGTTCTCCAGCTTGGCCTTCATCACATCCAGTTCCATTTGGGTGCGGTCCAGCTTCATGGTCAGGTGGGCATTTTCTTTTTCAAGGCCAACCATGGCTTTGGTCAGCTCCCGGTTTTCCAGTTCAAGTTCTTTGTTGGCCTGGTACATTTTCAACAGGTTGGCTTGCAGGCTTTTTACTTTGTCTTGAATACCGTCTACTGTTTGCTTGATGCCGGTTTCAAATTGATTGACCTGATCCACTACCGCATGAATCAGGTTACCGGCTGGAAGGCTGGATGCTCCTTTTTGAGCAACTGATTTCAGTTTGCGCAGCGCATTGCTGCCTTTTTCTGCCACACCCATGTTTGTCTCCTGTTTGTTGTTTTTGAAATTACCCGCAAAGAGTAGCAAGTTTCCATTATCCAGTGGCGCTTAATTGGACGAATCTTCACCTTCCAGCATGTAGGAACGCAGCTGTCTTTCTTCTCGCATGACCAAAACAATCAGTACCTTGCTTTCTTCTTCACGATAAAAAATCCGACATGGAGTAACAAGAATCTCTCGGTAAACCGAGTACGGAAGTTCCGGTGGATTCCTGCCAGACTTTGGAAATGTTTTTAAGCGCTCAACCTGAGTGAAAACTTTTTCCACCAGTTTTCGGGCGGCGGAAATATTGTCCAAGGCGATGTATTCAGCAATGTCGTTTAACTCTTGCAGTGCCGGTTCGGTCCAGATTATTTCAGCCATTTGCTCATTTTCAGTTTGGCTTCAGACTCATTCAAAACCCTGCCTTCGATTACAGCGCGTTCACCCCGCGACAAGCCTTCCAGCAGCTGCAATCGTTTTTGCATGAATTCGTAATCTTCAACATCAACAAGGTAAGCAGAGGGTTGCCCGTGTTCAGTAATCAACACCGGTTCTTTGCTGGCGTGAAGGTCGGCCAATATTTTGGTGGCTTGGCGTTTTAGGTTGGTCACCAACTCAACTTTCATTCTGTAGCCCAAGGTTTGAAAAGTATCACTATAGTATCACTATGTGCGCTTGGTGATAAGCGGTCTGAAACTGCCATTTGTTTCAAGTTCGCGATTGCTGTTTGATCAATCGTTTGATATATTTTTAAATCAATCGATTGAATTATTTTCGGACTTTCCAATGCACCAAGACAAGGATCAGTCTGCGCGGCAAAAGCTGGTGCAGGCTGCACTCGTAACGTTTGCTGAAAAGGGCTATGAAGGCGCATCTACGCGCGAAATCGCCGACAAGGCGGGGGCCAACATTTCTTCCATTCGCTATTACTTTGGCGACAAGGCTGGCCTTTACCGGGCAGCCTACACCGAACCCTTGTGCGGCACGCCGTTTGAACAGGGTATTCCCGATTTGAACAGCACCGATGTGGACAAAGCCCTGAAACAATTGTTCCGCGACTTTCTGGAGCCCTTGAAGCACGGGGAAACTTTTCGCTTGGTCATGAAATTGCATTTCCGCGAAATGATTGAACCCACCGGTGCATGGGAGCATGAAATTGATGCGGAAATCAAGCCGCAGCACATGGCCTTGGTAAACATGCTTACTGCCTATTTTGGTTTAAGCAAACCCGATTTGGACATTCAACGCTTGGCGTTTGCCATGATGGGAATGGCTGTGAATTTTTATGTGGCACAAGACGTGGTCGATGTTATATGCCCCAAATTAATGGGCAATGCCAAAGCAATTGATACCTTGAGTGAGCGCTTGGCAGGCTATGCACGCGCCATGCTGGACAGCGAAAGCAAACGACGCAAACAGGACAGTAGCAAATGAAAATTCCAACAGTTTTAACGCAGTACCCTGTGGCCTTGATTGCGGCTGGGCTGTTGCTTGGTGGGCAACTGACCGCCTGTTCACCCGGCGCCGAGCAAACTGAGCAAATCGAGAAAGCCGACCAACCCAGCGCTGCAACGGAAGGCCAGGCCCCTGGCAAGGCCAGCCTGTCGGTTGAATTGACCCCAGTCGAAGAAAAACCGGTTCCATTGAAGTTGTCTGTGAATGGCAGCGTGGCTGCCTGGCAGGAGGCGATTATTGCATCGCAGCTTAACGGCGTAAGAATCGATTCTTTGCGTGCCGAGGTAGGCGATGTGGTCAAGAAAGGGCAAACGCTGGCAGTGTTTGATCAACAAACCGTGAATGCCGATTTGGCACAGGCCAAAGCGGGTGTGGCTGAGGCACAGGCTGTGTTCGAGCAAGCCAGGTTGAATGCCGACATGATTCGCAAAATTACCGAACAAGGCGCAGTCAGTGCGCAAGAGCGAAACCAAATTCTAGCCGCAGAAAAGTCTGCACAGGCCCGTTTGCAATCGGCCAAGGCTTTGCAAACCCAGCAGGAAATTCGCTTGCGCAACACCACCGTGACTGCACTGGACGACGGCGTTATTAGCGCACGCACGGCCACACTGGGCGCAGTGCCAGCACCAGGGCAGGAATTGTTCCGCTTGGTACGCCAGCAGCGCCTTGAATGGCAGGCGGAGGTAACCGATGCGGAGTTGGCCCGCGTGTCACAGGGCATGGTGGTTACCGTGTTTAATGAAGCCGAGGTAATCCAAGGTAAGGTTCGCACGCTCAGCCCTGTGATCAATGCCCAATCCAGAACCGGTATGGTGTATGTCGATTTGCCTGGTGCATACGCCAAGGGCCTGAAGCCCGGCATGTATCTTCGCGGTGAATTTAACCTCGGCGAACAAACAGCCACCGTCATTCCACAAACTGCGGTAATTGAACGCGATGGTTTTACCTATGCATTCACTTTGGATGAGGCCAGCAGCAAGGTGCAGCGCGTGAAGCTGCGTGTCAACAAGGTGCAAGGCGAGTTCATCGAGGTGCTTGAGGGCTTAAAGCCCGGTGACAAAGTAGTTAAAAGCGGTGTGGCCTTTTTGGCCCATGGCGACTTGGTGAAGGTGGTTCAGTGAACGTTTCGACCTGGTCAATCAAGAACCCCATTCCAGCGGTGATGCTGTTTTTTCTGCTCACCGTGATGGGCCTGTACAGCTTTTCCAGCATGAAGATTCAGCAGTTCCCGGATATTGAACTGCCCACGGTGCTGGTTACAGCCAGCTTGCCCGGCGCCTCGCCTTCGCAGCTTGAAAATGATGTGGCCCGAAAAATAGAAAACTCCCTGGCCACGCTGCAACAGCTCAAACACATCTACACCAAAATTCAAGATGGTGTTGTCAGCATCACCGTTGAATTCAATCTGGAAAAGGACACGCAAGAGGCTGTTGACGATGTGCGTTCAGCCGTATCCCGTGTGCGCGCAGATTTGCCCACCGATTTGCGAGACCCCGTGGTCAATAAGCTCGAACTTAGCGGCGCGCCCGTGCTGGCTTACACCATTGCATCCACTGCGTTTGATGAGGAAGGTTTGTCCTGGTTTGTGGACGACACCATCACCAAAACCCTGTTGAATGTGAAAGGTGTTGGTGCAGTAAACCGGGTGGGGGGTGTTACTCGCCAAGTGGTGGTTGAGCTTGACCCGCTCAAAATGCAGGCATTGGGCGTGAGCGCGCTTGATGTTTCCCGCCAGCTTCGCAACACCCAGCTTGAAACTGCGGGTGGCCGTGCCGACCTGGGTGTGGGCGAGCAACCGCTGCGCACCATTGCCACTGTAGAAAGCGCCAACCAGCTGCAGGAAATTTCAATTGTGCTCAGCAATGGTCGCCGAGTGAAGTTGCCTGAAATCGCTACGATTCAAGACACCATTGCCGACCGGCGCTCGGCCGCTTTGCTCAATGGTGAAGAAGTGGTGGGTTTTGAAATTACCCGCAGCAAAGGGGCCAGTGAAGTGGAGGTGGGGCAGGGTGTCACCAAGGCTTTGGCTGAGCTGAAAGCCCAGCGGCCCGACCTGACCATTGTTGAGGCATTCAACTTCATTCAGCCCGTGAAAGACGACTTCAACAGCTCGATGAAAATGCTCTATGAAGGCGCATTTCTCGCGGTGGTGGTGGTGTGGTTTTTCCTGCGAGATTGGCGTGCCACTTTTGTATCCGCCGTGGCCTTGCCTTTGTCAGTTATTCCCGCATTTGCTGGCATGTACTACTTGGGCTTCAGTTTGAATGTGGTCTCGCTGTTGGCGATGTCGCTGGTGGTGGGTATTTTGGTAGACGACGCGATTGTTGAAGTGGAAAACATTGTGCGCCACCTGCGCATGGGCAAAAGCCCGCTGGATGCCGCGCGCGAAGCAGCCGATGAAATTGGCCTTGCCGTGATTGCGACCACCTTCACGCTGATTGCCGTGTTTTTGCCCACTGCATTCATGAGTGGTATTGCCGGAAAATTTTTCAAACAATTTGGTTGGACAGCCGCACTCGCCGTGTTCGCCTCTTTGGTGGTGGCCCGCATGTTAACGCCCATGATGGCCGCCTACATGTTAAAGCCCGCAGGCCATGAAAGCGAGAAAAACGAGCCCGGAAAAACAATGGCCCGTTATCTGGATTGGGTACGCTGGGCCTTGGCACACCGGCTAATTACCTGTATAGCGGCGGGTGCTTTTTTTGTGGGCTCGGTCATGTTGATTCCGCTATTGCCCACCGGCTTTATTCCGCCCGATGATTTGTCGCAAACCCAGGTTTATATTGAATTGCAACCGGGTAGCACTTACGAGCAAACCCGCAAGGCTGCCGAGAAGGCCCGTGAGTTGATCAGTGAAGTGCAGTATGTGCGCAGTGTGTACACCACCATTGGCGGTGGTGCAGCCGGTACAGACCCCTTCATGATGAGTGGGCAGGCCGAGGTGCGCAAAGCCACGCTTACCGTGTTGCTGGATCCCCGTGGCGAACGCGCAGTGCGCAAGCAGGTTACTGAAACCCAAATGCGTGAAGCGCTCAGCAACCTTCCCGGTGTGCGTTACAAGGTGGGCCTGGGTGCATCAGGTGAAAAGTATGTGTTGGTGCTTTCCGGTGAAGATGGTGAAGCTTTATCGAAAGCAGCCGGTGAAGTGGAACGTGATTTGCGCACCATTCCCGGTTTGGGTTCAATCGCATCCAGTGCGGCTTTGGTTCGCCCGGAAATCTGGATCAAACCCGATTTCGCCAAGGCAGCCGACCTGGGCGTAAGTACCGCAGCCATGGGTGAAACTTTGCGTGTGGCCACTGTGGGTGATTACGATGCAGCCTTGCCGAAACTTAATCTGCCACAACGGCAAGTGCCCATCGTAGTTCGTCTTGATGATAAAGCCCGCAAAGATTTAAGCGTGCTGGAACGCCTTGCAGTGCCTTCAGCAAAACCTGGCGTTCCCAGCGTGGCCTTGAACCAGGTCGCTACTTTGGGTATCAGTGCTGGCCCCTCGGTGATTGATCGTTACGACCGCGCCCGCAACGTGAACTTTGAAATTGAGTTGCAGGGCCAACCCTTGGGCGATGTGGCTGCGGCTGTTCAGCAATTGCCCAGCATTAAAAACCTGCCACCCGGTGTGGCCCAGCGAAATATTGGCGATGCCGAAGTAATGGGCGAGTTGTTCGCCAGCTTCGGCTTGGCCATGCTCACTGGTGTGTTGTGCATTTTTGTAGTGCTGGTGTTGCTGTTCAAAGACTTCTTGCAGCCAGTCACTATTCTTGCGGCATTGCCCCTTAGTTTGGGCGGCGCATTTGTAGGCCTGCTTATGACCGGGAAAAGTTTTTCAATGCCTTCCTTGATCGGTTTGATCATGCTCATGGGCATTGCCACCAAGAACTCGATTTTGTTGGTGGAGTACGCCATTGTGGCGCGCAATGAAAAGGGCATGAGCCGGCTGGATGCCGTGGTGGATGCCTGCCACAAACGTGCACGCCCCATCATCATGACCACCATTGCCATGGCGGCGGGCATGTTGCCAATTGCAATCGGTACGGGCGATGCAGACACCAGTTTCCGCAGCCCCATGGCGATTGCCGTGATTGGTGGTTTGATGACTTCTACTTTTCTAAGCCTCTTGGTCATTCCTGTGGTGTATACCTTGATGGACGATTTCGAGCACGGCATGAAAAACCTGTATCAGAAAATCAGTTCAATTTTCAAGCAGTCTGGAGCACACAAAACATGAAAGCAGCAGAACGCAAATTCAAAACCATTGAAGTAGACGGCAAGCAACGTTATTACGAGCCAGCACCCAAAGGCATTAGTGCAGCCAACTTCAAAAAGGTGGTTGAAAGCAGAAGGTCGGTGCGCAAGTTCACCGACAAACCCATTCCCAAGGAAGTACTCGACGAATGCCTGGACATGGCCTTGTTGGCACCTTGTTCATCGGGTTTGCAGCCTTGGGAATTCTATGTGGTGAAAACACCAGCCAAAAAAGCCAAACTGGTTACAGCCTGCCTTGGTCAACTGGCCGCTAAAACCGCACAGGAACTGATTGTGTGCGTAGCGCGTATAGACAGGGTGAGCGATTTTTCCAAAAAAATGATCAAGGAATGGCCCATGCCAGAAGTGCCCACACTGGTGCGGCGTTACTACCAGCTAATTCCTTACAACTATTCACCCGGCCCTTTGAACAGCTTTGCAATGGTGAAAAAAGCGGCATCGAATGTGGGTGGCTTGATTGCTCCGCTACCGCGCGGCCCCTACACCCGCAGCGAAGTGGAATTGTGGGCGGCGAAAAGCGCCGCGCTGGCCTGTGAAAACCTGGTGCTGGCTTTGCGTGCACACGGCTTTGATACCTGCATGATGGAAGGCTATGACGAAGCCCGTGTGCGCAAACTATTGAAGCTGAACGACGACGCATTTCCAATCATGGTGATTGGTGCGGGTGAGCGTGCAGACGATGGTGTGTTCTGGCCGCAAATTCGCTTTGAGCGTGAGCTGTTTGTGCATGAGGTGTAAGAGGGCGCACGCCTTACTCCACCAAATACTGCACCTTGGTTACCACACGAATTTTCTTCATCAGCGTGTTCTCGCCACCGTATTCGCTCAATGGCGCTGAAATTGAAAACAGTCCCTGCGTGGCTGTTTTCAGGGCACCCACTGTAACGCCAGAATCGGCAGCAAAAGTTTGTGCAGCTTCTTTCGCATTGTCGGTGGCTGCTTTCAACATGCGCGGCTTGATGCTGTTCAGATCGGTGAAGTAATACTGCACAAAGCTGGATTCAAGCACAATGTTTTCAGCCAGAAATACATTGGCATTCAGCGTGGCTTTTTCAACTGCATCCACTTTGGCAGTTTCAATCACAATGCCACCTTGCGCGCGCCAGTGTTTTCCGGCTTCTACTGGGCCACCGTTTGGGTTCACATTTTCAAACACTGTCACTGGTTGCCGGCGAATGTCACTGGCCTCAAAGCCCATGCCCAGTACAAGTGTTTCAAGCGTCTCCAGCTTTTTGGTCCAGGCTGAGCCAGCATCTTGCGGTGTTTCAGCAAGCACTGAAAAAGACAGGTTCCAGCTGGCCTTGTCCGATTTCACTACTTCTTCAGCCAGGCCCCGCACTTCAATGAACTGATCGTACTTTCGGAAATCCTTCACCGCCATTGCAATGAAAAAACCTGCAGCCATAACACCTGCCGCCAACAAAACTGAACCCAGCAGCCCAGTTCCGCTTTGTTTTGGTGGTGAGTACAGCGCACTTCTCGACATGAATTTCTCCTGAATGGGTAGGCTAGGCTGTGCTTTTACAGCGTCAATGGGAAGAACGCTTTACTTTAAATGCGGTTGTCAATTCATTGAACAAATATTTGAAGAAGGCTCCGATCAGGCTCATGGGTAAAATCTGCTGCCTGGTCGCAGGTGTATCCGGGTGCGCTATGCTCGGGCTGCTCCTCGAATCAGGGCGTTCAGAATGTTGATGATCTCCTCGCTGAGTTCTGGAATATCTGGCGGGTTTTCCAGTGTCAGCCACTCCGCAAGTAATTCATTGATGCCGCCTACCAAGGCCACGCTCACCAAGTGGTAGTTTCGTTTAGGCAAGTCGCCACGTTCCACCAGGCTGCTTAGGTAGGTTTCAATCAAGCTAGCCATGTCGTGAATGGCTTCGCGCCTGCGGGCTTCCATCTGCGGGCTTACACCCACCACCTCAAGCACACCAACCCTTGCACGGCGTGTGTCTGCAAGGTAATGGTGCACCATTGCACTTACTGCCAGTGGGATCTGTTCCGACAAGCCCAGCTTGGGAGCAGCCATGGCCTTCAACACACCTGCGCGCAAATCTGCAATGATGTTGTTGTACAGCGCGCGCAAAATAGCTTCACGGCTGTCGAATAATTGGTAGAAGTGGCGCGCCGTTACTTTGGCTTCAGAGCACAAGGCTTCAATGGTGGTGCGCGCATAGCCCTGGCGTGCAAATAGTTCAAGTGCTGCGCTTAACAGGCGTGCTTTTCGTTCTTCTGCACGTTGCTCTGCGGCAACGCCCCCGTATGCCCGCGTGGGTGTTTTGGTCATTCAAGTTTCACTTTTGACAAGATTTCTTGTCCAAATTATAGAGAGCTTGTTTCCCAAAGAGCAACCACATTCGTTTGGGCGTTTCGCAGCGCCCGCGTAATTACTTAATGTAGCTGCAGCAATAATCCACGGGTGTTTTCACCTTCAATTGGAATTTTGCATTGGCCGGTACTTCAAAAGACTGACCACCCTTAATCGCCTTCCAGCTTTCACCGGGCAAGCACACGTCCATGTCACCGGCCATAATTTCCATGATTTCTTTTTCTGCGGTGCCAAATTCATAGTCGCCGGGCAGCATTACGCCCAGGGTTTTCCTGGTGCCATCAGCAAACAACACCGTGCGGCTTGTTACCTTGCCATCAAAATAAATATTCGCGGCTTTTACTACGGTTACGTTCTCGAATTGAGCCATTTGATTTCCCCTGGAATGCAAAAATTTTGGATGGTGAATGATGCCCTAAATTTAACTTCTTGAGGGGCGATGGTCATAAAACTTACGCCTGCAATCCAATGGCGGTTAATGGTGTAATATTTGAAGCACCCAATTGCCAGTCGAGTGCGCCATGATCAAAACCCGCATCACCGAGATGTTTAACATTCAATACCCACTGGTGTGCCCCGGAATGACCTACGTGGCCGATGCCAACCTGGTGGCTGCAACCGCGAATGCGGGTGGTTTGGGTATTCTGGCAATCGGGCATTTGAACCCTGAGCAAACCCTGTCCGAAATTCGCAAGGTGCGAAGCTTGACCAACAAGCCTTTCGGTATTGGTTGCGCCTTAATCATGCCGGGTGCCCGGGAGAATCTTGAAGTGGCCCTGAATGAAAAGGTGCCAGTGATTAATTTCAGTTTGGGAAGCCCTGCCGATGTGTGCAAGCGTGTGCATGAATATGGCGGCAAAGTGATTGCAACCGTGGTGAATGCCAAGCACGCCTTGAAAGCCGAGCAGGCCGGTGTGGATGCTTTGCTCGTGACTGGGCATGAGGCAGCCGCCCACGGTGGTGCGGTTACTTCTTTGGTGCTGGTGCCTGCAATTCGCCAGGTTACTAAACTGCCAATTATTGCAGCCGGTGGTTTTGGTACGGGTGGTGGTGTGGTGGCCGCGTTGGCCTTGGGTGCAGACGGTGTGGCCATGGGTACACGTTGGGCAGCATCAAAAGAAAGCCCAGTGCATGCCAACACCAAAGAACTGATTGTGAAGAAGGAAGTGGAAGACACCATTTACAGCAAGAATTTTGACAGCATTCCCTGCCGCGTCATGACCACACCCACTTCCAGAAAAATAATGGCGAAGAAATTCAATCCGCTGCGTGCAATGTGGCGCGCTTATCTGGCCGCACGCGAGATGAACAAGCCTTTGTCGGGAATCATCAAAGACGTATTCAAAATGGGCGTGGAGCAAACGCTCACCGTTACTTTTTATGGTGCAGCAGTGCTTCAAATTAAAAAAGCCACCATCGAAGGCAACCATGCCCAAGGTGTGCAGTTGATTGGCCAGGTGCAGGGCCTTGTGAAGGATGTACCCACCGTTGAAGAACTGACTCAGCGTGTAATGCGGGAAGTAGAGGAGGCCTTGGGGCAGGTGAACCAGCTGGCTGGAAACTCATTAAGCAGTGTTGCAGCCAGTGCACCCGCTGCGCCACAAAGAGTAAGTCTTACTGCTTGACCGGAATTATCAATTTTTTGGCGGGCTTGGGGCGTTTCTTTTCGCCCGGCTTCCTCTATGATCAATGAATAAAATCATAAAACCCGATCCAAGCGGGTTTGAAAATCAGGAGGAGCAAATGAAGACAGAACACGACTACATCGTGGTGGGTGGTGGTTCCGGTGGTTGCGCCATGGCGGGCCGCTTAAGTGAAGACTCCGCACTTGATGTATGCCTTCTTGAGGCCGGGGGCGATGGCACCGGCAATATCATCAATATTCCCAGCGGTGCTGTGGCCATGTTGCCCACCAAAATCAACAACTGGGCATTCGAAACCACGCCGCAACCCGGCCTGAACGGCCGCAAGGGTTATCAGCCGCGGGGTAAAGCCCTGGGCGGTTCTTCGGCTATCAATGCCATGGTGTATGTTCGCGGTACAGCCTCTGATTACGACCGTTGGGCCTATGAAGAGGGCTGCACTGGCTGGTCTTATAAAGAAGTATTGCCATACTTCAAACTCAGCGAATGCAATGAACGAATTCGCGATGCTTACCACGGCAACAGTGGCCCATTGAATGTGGCCGATCTGCGTTCCGACAATCCGTTTCAACAAGTGTATCTGGAAGCGGGTAAACAGGCAGGTTTCAAAATCAACCACGACTTCAACGGTGAAGACCAGGAAGGTGTTGGCATTTACCAGGTGACCCAAAAAAATGGTGAACGCTGGAGCGCCGCACGTGCTTACTTGTTCCCGAACATGCACCGAAAAAACCTCACCGTGCACACCAAAGCCATGGTTCAGCGAGTGCTGTTTGAAGGCAAGCGGGCTGTGGGTGTGGAGGTGTCCATCAATGGGCAAACCACAGTGCTGAAGGCGCGCAAGGAAATCATTCTGACTGCGGGCGCAATACAAACGCCGCAACTTCTCATGGTTTCTGGCGTGGGCGATTCTTCCGAGCTTGCTCGCCATGACATTGATTTGATTCATCACTTACCGGGCGTGGGTAAAAACCTGCAGGATCACCCCGACTTTATTTTTGGTTATTCCACCAAAAGCCTGGACACTCTGGGATTGTCAATTCGCGGCGGCATTCGTTTGTTGCGTGAAATTTTCCGTTATCGCAAACATCGCCGTGGCGCGCTCACCAGCAACTTTGCAGAAGGCGGTGCATTCCTAAAAACCAGCCCCGAATTGAAAGACCCGAATGTGCAATTGCATTTTGTGGTGGCCATGGTCGATGACCACGCCCGAAAATTGCATATGGGCCATGGCTTTTCCTGCCATGTGTGTTTATTGCGCCCGCGTAGCCGCGGCAGCCTTACCTTGCAAGGCAGCACCATGAACACACCACCAGTGATCGACATTGGCTTTTTGAAAGACCCGCGCGACCTTGATGAGCTGGTGGAGGGTTTCAAGTTGACTCGCAAAATAATGCACGCACCTGCTTTGGCCAAGTTCATTGTGAAAGACAAATTCACCGAAAACGTACACACCGATGATGAAATTCGCGAGGTGTTGCGCAACAGGGTCGATACGGTTTACCACCCCACGGGTACTTGTAAAATGGGCACCGATTCCATGGCTGTTGTAGACCCGCAGTTGCGCGTGCGCGGGCTTGAAAACTTGCGAATCGTAGATGCATCGGTGATGCCAAGCCTGATCGGTGGCAACACCAACGGCCCTGTCATGATGATGGCTGAAAAAGCAGTGGACCTTATTCGCGGCGTGTCGCGCGTGCCTGCACTTGAGCAGGCTGAGCAAAAAGCCAGGATGCGTCAAGAGCAAATTGCGCAAGCTTTGGTTGCACAGCCTGTTTAATTTGTTCAGGCTGCCAGTGAATAACGCTGAATTACACGTGCACGCTTGCGTGGGTGAATATTAATTTTTTGCGCATTTTTACCCGCCACCTCCAGCAAGCGTGGGTTCATGATTGCAAACCACAGGGGTGGAACATAGGCAATCAGGAACATGCCAAAGTAGCCCGATGGAAGGCTGGGCAGTTCCGGAAAATCACGCAGCGATTGGTAGCTGCGCGCCGGGTTTGCATGGTGGTCTGAATGGCGCTGTAACTGAAACACCACCAGGTTGGACACCAAATGGTTGCTGTTCCATGAATGGTGTGGGGCACAACGCTCATATTCACCACTGGGCAGTTTTTGCCGCATCAAGCCGTAGTGCTCAATGTAGTTTGCACTGGTCAACTGAAATGCTCCCCAAAAAGCCACTACAGCCATCACCGGCACCATGGACCAGCCAAACATGGCAATTAGCGTGGTGTACAACACCACGGTCATGGCACCAGCTTGCAGTATTTCATTGCCCATGTTCCAGCGGCTTTTTCCTGCGCGCTCCAGGCGTTCACCCTCCAGCTTCCAGGCGCGTTTGAAGGCACCAGGAATTTCACGCAACATGAATTCATAAATGTGTTCACCCATGCGAGAGGTGGCTGGGTCTTCAGGGGTAGCCACATCGCGGTGGTGGCCTCGGTTGTGTTCAATCGAGAAGTGACCATAACCGCCCAGCGAGAGAGTAAACAGCGCCAAGGCCTTATCAAGTTTGCGTTTTTTATGGCCCATTTCATGGCCCAGGTTCAAGCCAAAGCCAAGCAGTGAACCCGTGGTAATTGCAACGGCCAGCCAATGCAGCCAGTGCAAATCATGGGTCGCAAGAAATACCACATTGAACAAAAAACCGAAGGTGATAATGGGCACCAGCAGGTAGGTGATCACGCGGTAATAGGTGGTGTTTTCAAGTTGAGGTACAGCTTGTTCAGGCGGGTTTTGTTTGTCTTCACCAAATACAAAATCAAGCACTGGCAAGCCCAGGTAAAAGAAAGCCAGGAACACCCACAGCCACTGTGTGTGGCCTGTGTACAAATACATGATCGGGCCAAGTGGGGCTGCAAAGGGTGCAATAACTGACAAAAGCCAAAGGTATTTTTTGGGGTCTTTGTATTGTGTGGCGGGCAGGGTGTTGCAAGTCATTTTTTTGCACCGGGTTGTTCAGGATGATTTCATCTTAGGCTTGCACGGCCATGGACAACACCGCACAGGGTGGCATAACATCGTCATAAAGTGACAAAAGTAAAACTACAAAAACGACAACAACAAACACAGAGACAACCCACTTGCCGCATTCTTTGTCAGATTCAGTTGCCTCCTTAAAGCCAGCACTGCACCCGGTGTACGCACGGTTGCTGTGTGCCGAATTGCAGCGCCGGGGCTTTTCGCCTGCCGATATTCTTGGTGGCTTGCCGCTTGGTTTATCACTGGGTTGGCAGCAGCTTCACGAAAACAACCAGTTCATCAGTTTTGATCAAATGCGCCAATTGATCGAGCGAGGAATACAACTGACAAATTGCAACTGGCTGGGTCTCGAGGTTGGCTTGCGCACACCCGCCTCAGCCCATGGCACCTTGGGCGCCGCCATGATCGCCAGCAAAAATTTGCCCAGCGCCATGTTGTTGCTGCAACGTTACGCAGGCCTTCGCCAAAACCTCGCCAACCTGCGGTTTGAGCACGAACCCGAATTCGTAGCAGTGCTGGAGGAATGGGTTGATTTAGGCCCGGTGCGCGAATACCTGCACTGCCAATTGCTGGGTGGTTTGGTGCAATTGCTCACCGCAATGACCGGGCAAGAATTGCCGCCCCAGTTGCGCATTGAGTGGCCTTTCGAAGCACCCGCCTGGTCTGGAGAATATCAGCGTATTGCACACAAAAACAGTTTTGGTTTTTCGCAGTTGCGTGTGGTGCTGGGCAGCACCTTGTTGAACAGCCCCAGCCTTGCTGCTGATGATGAGGCCCTACTGCGCCTGCTACGTGATTGTGATTTGCAGTTACAGCGCTTGCAGGCAGGTGGTACCTTGGCGCAACGCGTGCGCATGCAGTTGCAGCAAACCGAGGGGCACATGCCCACCTTGCAGGCCATGGCCGCCAAACAAAACCTCACCGAACGCACTTTCATGCGCCACTTGCAAGCCGAGGGCACCAGCTTTCAACAATTGCTGGATGAGATCAGGCAAGAGCGCGCCTGCTGGATGCTGGCCCAAACCCATTCAACGGTGGAGGAAATTGCCTACGCCTTGGGTTACGAAGACGCATCGAACTTCAGCCGAACCTTCAAGCGCTGGTGTGGGCAAACCCCAAAGGATTATCGCCGCCAACATTCATCTTGAAAGCGCATCATGGTCATGAAATGGTTTCAAATTAACGTAGTATTCATGAATATTTGTAATGTTTTATTGAGCCAACCACCGGGGAATTGAAATGCCAGCAAGCACGCCCAACCAAGCACACACCAAGCTACTTGAGCCATTGAACCTGGGTTTCACCACCTTGAAAAACCGGGTCATCATGGGTTCCATGCACACCGGGCTTGAAGAAGAGGCACCTGAAAAACTGGCTGCATTTTTTGCGCGCCGTGCGCAAGGCGATGTGGGCCTCATGATTACTGGTGGCTTTGCCACCTCAGAAACAGCCGTGCTTTGGCCCGGTGCCGGCAAAATGACCAGCGAGCAAGATGCCATTCGCCACCGAACAGTAACTGATGCGGTGCATGCTGCAGGCGGAAAAATCGCCATTCAATTGTTGCATGCTGGCCGGCAGGCATACAACGCGAACATGGTTTCAGCATCGGCCAAACAGTCGCCAATTTTTCCATTCATACCGCGTGAGTTGACACCCGCTGAAATCGAACAGGAAATTGACGGCTTTGCCAATGCAGCAGGCTACGCAAAAATGGCGGGCTATGACGGCGTGGAAGTAATGGGTTCCGAGGGCTATTTGTTGAACCAGTTTTTAACTGAACGTGGCAACGAGCGCACCGATGAATGGGGCGGCACTTTCGAAAAACGCATGCGCTTCCCGCTAGAGGTGGTTCGCCGCATTCGTGCCAAAGTGGGTGCGGAATTTATCATTGTGTACCGCATGTCCATGCTTGATTTGGTGCCCGATGGTCAAAGCCTTGAAGAAACACTGCTGTTGGCCCGCGAGCTGGAAAAAGCAGGCGTCACCATTCTCAACACTGGCATTGGCTGGCATGAAGCAAAAATTCCAACCATTGCCACGCAGGTGCCGCGTGGTGCGTTCACTTGGGCCACGCGGAAAATCAAGGAAGTGGTTTCAATTCCTGTGGCTGCATCGAATCGATTGAACATGCCCGACGATGCCGAGCGTGTGTTGCAAGCTGGCGATGCTGACATGATCGCCATGGCCCGCCCGTTCCTGGCCGATCCCGATTGGGTACTAAAAACCAAAGAAGGGCGCGTGAATGAAATCAATACCTGCATTGGTTGTAACCAGGCCTGCCTTGACCACACCTTTGGCAACAAACGTTGCAGTTGCCTGGTTAACCCCCAGGCCTGCCATGAAACCGAACTTGTTTTTGTAAAAACCACTGCAAAGAAAAAAGTAGCCGTGGTGGGTGCAGGCCCTGCGGGCATGTCGTTTTCACTCACGGCAGCCCAGCGTGGGCATTCAGTTACATTGTTTGATGAGGCCCATGAAATAGGCGGGCAGTTCAACATTGCCAAACAAGTGCCCGGCAAGGAAGAATTCCACGAAACCATTCGCTACTTCAACACCATGTTGAAGAAGGAAGGTGTGAACCTGCAATTGGGCAAACGTGTAAGCGCCGATGATTTAAAGCACTTCGACGAAGTGGTGTTGGCCACCGGAATTATTCCGAATGTGCCCAGCCTGCCTGGTGTTGAGCACCCCAAGGTCATGGGTTATCTCGATGTACTCAAGCACGGCAAGCCTGTTGGGCAGCGCGTGGCCATTGTGGGCGGTGGTGGTATTGGCGTGGATACTGCTGAGTTTCTAACGCATCACGCAAATGAGCACGGAGCCAATGCTGACAATCAGCAATCCCCCTCCACCAGCATTGAAGACTTCTGCGAATTCTGGGGTATTGATCGCGAACAAAAAGCGCGCGGTGGTATTGCGGGTGTCAAAGCCAACCCGGAAAAAGCATCGCGCCAAATTACCATACTTCAACGCAAGCCCAAAAAAATTGCAGGCCCCGGTAAAACAACTGGCTGGATACACCGTGCCGCACTTGAAGCCAAAGGCGTGCGTTTGTTGTCAGGTGTCGAATACATTGGCGTTGAAGATGCGGGCTTGCGCATTCGCACGCCCGATGGCGTAGAGCACTTGCTGGAAGTGGACAACGTCATTGTGTGTGCAGGCCAGCATCCCAACCGTGAACTGGAAGAATCGGTGCGCGCTTTGGGCAAACCGGTGCATATTATTGGTGGTGCATTCAAGGCTGCTGAACTGGATGCAAAAGAAGCGATAAACCAGGGTGCTCGTTTGGCCGCCCAGGTTTAATTCATCGTTTTGAGCAATCAAGTGACAACGGATCAGGTTGTTTTTCCAACAGCCTACACCCGCACTTTGGCGCGAGAGCAGGGGCTTGACCACAAAGGCCAGCTTCTGCTTCTGAAAGGCACACGCCTGGCCCCAGCCGATTTGCTGGAACTGAACAAGTACATTGATGCAGAAACCCAGGCCGTGATTGTGCGCAATGCCTTGCAACTTAGCGGCAACCCGGCCTTGGGTTTGCACTGGGGGGCCAATTTGCACCTTGCAGCGCATGGGCCGCTGGGCACTTTGATCGCTTCATCGCCAACCCTGGGCCATGCATGGAAAGCCACTGAAAAATTTCACGACCTTCGTGGCGGTTTCGCGCGAATGGAAGGCCACATTGCCAGCGATCACTTTGCCGTGATTGTCAACATGGGCATTGAACTGGATGAAGTAGGGCGCTTCTTCTGCGAAGCGGTGCTGGCCACCATGGTGAATCACCTGGGCATGATCATTGGCAATTCAAGCCCCGCCTTGCGGGTAGAACTGGCGTATTCTGCCCCGCCATATTTCGAGCAGTACCCCGAGTTTTTGCATGCGCCCTGCCTGTTTGGCAAACCAAAAACAAAAATAGTTATTCCGCATGGCCTGGCCTTAAAGCCCAACCCCATGGCCGATGCGGAAACCTACGCCATGGCACTGGCCCGCTGCGAACAACTGTTGCTGGAACAACGCCGCCCCAGTAGCTGGTCAGCCCGCGTTACCGAACTGATTCGCAGCAACCCAGGCCAAATATGGACCTGCGAGCAGGTGGCAAGCCATTTTCACCTGTCTTCACGCACCTTGATGCGTTACCTGCGCGAAGAACAAACCAGCTATCAAACACTGCGCGATTCCGAACTGGCCAGGCAAGCCAAACTCAGCCTGCTGGTCAGCAACAACACAGTTGAATCGGTGGCCCTTAGCCTGGGTTATCAAGAGGTATCCAATTTTCGGCGTGCTTTCAAACGCTGGTTTGGCGTGTCGCCCCAGGAATTTATTCAAAAGAACAGGGCAATTTAGCCAAACCAACATTCTCTGTCGCTATTTACCCCCATGTTGTCTGCCTTTGCCCTAGGCCAAGTGAAGCGTGTGCAAGAACATGTTGGCATACAGTCAACCCGAGGCCAGCATGTTCACCACCTATTTCAATGAAACCCACGAAGAAGTACGCCGCAACATTCGCCGATTTGTAGAACGCCATGTCACACCCAACATCAACGCATGGGAAGAAGCAGGCACTTTCCCCCGCGAAATTTACAAACTGGCTGGCGATGCCGGCATTCTTGCAATTGGCTATCCGGAAGAATTTGGGGGCAATTCCGAGGGCGACTATTTCATGAACCTGGTCGCCACTGAAGAATTGTTGCGCGCGGGTTCCGGTGGATTTTTCTCAAGCCTCATGTCGCACGGCATTGCTTTGCCTCCAGTCGCGAAGTGGGGCAGTGCTGAAATGAAGGCACGCATTGTTCCTCAAGTGTTGAGCGGTGAAAAAATCATGGCGCTGGGCGTAACAGAACCCGGTGGTGGGTCAGATGTAGCCAACCTCAAAACCCGTGCAGTGGATTGTGGCGATCACTACAAAGTGTCAGGTTCAAAAACCTACATCACATCCGGCATTCGGGCCGACTATTACACCGTGGCCGTGCGCACCGGTGGTGAAGGTTATGGCGGCATTAGTTTGTTGTTGATGGAAAAGGGCATGCCCGGTTTTACCACTGGCCAGCCATTGAAAAAAATGGGCTGGTGGTGCAGCGACACCGCCGAACTTTTCTTCGACAACGTGGTAGTGCCCAAGCAAAACCTGATCGGCATAGAAAACGGTGGCTTCATGATGATCATGACCAATTTCGAAGCCGAACGCTTAGGCCTGGCATGCTATTCCAACACCTTGTCTGAATTGGCTTTCAACGAAGCACTGGCTTACGCCAAAAACCGCAGCACCTTTGGCAAGCCTTTGAGCAAGCACCAGGTTATTCGCCACAAACTGGCCGACATGGCCACCCAACTGGAAGCCAGCCGCGAATTCACCTACCGTGTTGCTGCCCGCATGCAGGCTGGCAAGCCGGCCTTGAAAGAAGTGTCGATGGCCAAAAACCTGGCCACCAAAACAGCCGATTTCATTACCTATGAAGCTGTGCAAATATTTGGCGGCATGGGCTACATGCGTGAAAGTTTGGTCGAACGTTTGTACCGGGACAATCGAATTGCCTCAATTGGTGGCGGCACCTATGAAATCATGAATGAAATTATTGGCAAGCAGTTGGGCCTGTAAGCAAGCAAAGGAATACACACACCATGTTGGCAGATTACCCCCTCAAATACCTGGCCTTGCACTGGCCCAATATTCGTTCCATGGGCTGGGCCGCACTGCGCAATGCCACACCTGTTACACGGCCTGGCCGCTTGCCTGAATTGCCTGTGCACCACAGCATGCACGTGCCCGCGTTGAACAATGAATTAATTGATCAATACGCGGCATGGGCAGGCGCACCGGCCACACGGTACCGCCAGGAAATGCCCGCGCATTTTTGCAGCCACTGGGCCATGCCCATGCTGGCCAGGCTGGGAAGCCTTGCGCCCTACAATTTGTTGTCCCTGCTGAACCAGGGTTTGCGCATGCAAGTGCACAAACCGCTGAAACGCAATGAAGCAATTGGCCTGCGCGGCAGCCTTGTGGATGTAAGCGAGCAGGGCGGCAAAGTGCGCATTCACACACGCGTGCAAGCCAGCAACCCCGCAGGTGAACTGGCCATGGTAATCGACAGTTACTCCACCGTGCCGCAAGGTACAAGCCAAGGCAAAACCCCGGCCAACAGCAACACCGCAAAGCGCAATGAATATGAATTCACCACCGTGGGCAACTGGAACGCAGAAGAAAACGATGGCCTTGCCTTTGCAATGTTGACTGGCGATTTCAACCCCATTCACACCATCAAGGCAGTGGGCAAACGCACCCGTTTTAAAAGCTGCATACTGCACGGCTTTGGGCAGTTGGCCCGCACCCTGGAAGTGCTTCACAATGCTGGCCTTTCAGTGGCTGATCTTGATGTACGCTGGATAAAGCCCTTGCCTTTGCCCAGCACGGGCATGCAGGTGCAAACCAGCACCACAGCCGATTCCGAAGGCTACACCCAACTGCGTTTGGCCTCAGCCTGCGGCACGCTGCACATGGTGGGGCGCTTTAAATGAAGTTGCCTCACAAAGCAGTGATTGTCGACGGTGTACGCACGCCATTTCTCGATTCAGGCGGCGCCTACTCCCAGTTAATGACCTATGAACTGGGCGGCAAAGCCATTGCGGGCCTGGTCAACAAAACAGGCATTGATACAAACCGCGTGAACATGGTCACCATGGGCACCGTGTTGCATGAAATTGAAACATCGAATGTGGCGCGCGAAAGCATGTTAAATGCAGGCCTGCCTTCAACCATTCCGGCTTACACCACCTCCATGGCGGGTTTGTCGGCCAGTGTGGGTTTTGCCAATTTGTGCGACATGATCGCCCTGGGTCGAATTGACGTAGGCATTGCCGCAGGCGTAGAAAGTTTTTCTGACATTCCAATTCGCTACTCGCAAAAAATTCGACGCGCTGCCATGAAGGTGCGGCAAGATTCCTCCGCAAAAAATATTCTGAAAAACCTGGCCAGCCTTCGCCCTGCTGATTTAAAACCCGAGATGCCCACCGGCACCGATTTCACCACTGGAAAAACCATGGGGGTGTGCGCCGAGCAAATGGTGAGCAAGTTCACGGTTAGCCGTGAAGATTGCGATGCCTTCACCTTGCGCAGCCACCAGCTTGCAATTCAGGCATTGAAGAAGGGGTATTTCGAGGGAACAATTATTCCGGTTCAGGTGCCCGGTTTTAAACACCCCATCACGCTGGACAACACACCACGCGAAGACAGCACCATAGAAAAACTGTCCACCATGCGAACCATCTTCAGTAAAAACGGGGTAATCACAGCGGCAGGTTCATCCCGCTTTACCGATGGTTCAGCTGCCTTACTGCTCACCAGCCTGCAAGCAGCAAATGAACTGGGTTTGCAACCCTTGGCCGAAGTGGTGGATTACCAATTCGCAGCCGTTAAAAGCCTTGAAGAAGAAATGCTCTTGGGGCCAGCAGTGTCTATCCCCAAATTGCTGGCGCGAAACAAATTAGGCATGGCCGATATTGACGTGTGGGAACTTCATGAAGCATTTGCTGCCCAAGTGCTGGTGAACATTGCCTGCATGGCACGCAGCGAATTTGCCAAGGAGTATTTCGATGGTGAAGTGCCAGGCGAATTGCCTATCGACAAATTAAACACTTGGGGTGGTTCGCTTTCACTGGGCAATCCATTTGCTGCAACAGGCATTCGCCTGCTAACCACAGCAGCCCGAAGGCTGCAATTGGAAAACAAACAGTATGCTGTAGTATCAAGTTGTGCCGGTGGTGGTTTAGGTGCCGCAATTCTGATTAAAAACATGGGGGTGTAAGTACATGACCGCAGCGCAGTACGAAAAATTCGAAACCCTGTTGGATTGCCTTGACCATTGGGCAGCCACCCAACCCGACAAGGTTTACTTCACCCAACCATTTTCTGCGGAAAAAACTGTCGACTACACCTGGGCCCAAGTGGCCGACCAGGTTAACCGCATGGCCGCGTATTTGCAGTCGCTTGATTTGCCACCCAAAACCCACATTGGCATTTTGGGCAAGAACAGTGCGCACTGGATCATGGCCGACCTCGCTATTTGGCGGGCAGGGCATGTGTCCATTCCCTTGTACCCCACGCTGAATGCTGAAACCGCCGAATATGTGCTCGACAACAGCGATTCAAAAATGATTTTCATCGGCAAAATGGATGAACTGTGGCGCGTGGTCGAAAAGGGCATTCCCACCACCATGCCCACCATCACATTGCCACTTGCACCCCCACTGGCACACGCTAAAAAATGGGACGACATTGTTGCCACCACCGCACCCACGCAAAACCCGGTGAAACGCAGCAAAGAAGAAATGGCCACCATGCTGTATACATCGGGCAGCACCGGCAAACCCAAGGGCGTGATGATTTCATTCAACGCCATGGTTAGCGCCTTGCAAGGCACCTCCAAAGTAATGAGCTTTGGCAACCACGATCGCATGATTTCCTACCTGCCCTTGGCACATGCCGCAGAGCGCGTAATCCTCGAAAGCGGTTCGCTGTTCTTTGGTTTTCGCGTGTATTTTTCTTTCGGGCTCGACAGCTTTATTCAAGATTTGCAGCGCGCACGGCCAACCCTGTTCTTCTCAGTGCCGCGTTTGTGGACCAAGTTTTACAACGGCATTTGCGGAAAAATTCCTCTGGGTGTGCAACAAATTATTTTCCGCATCCCGGTTCTTTCCGGTTTGTTCAAAAAGTTTTTGCTAAAAAAACTGGGCCTGGCTGAAGTTCGCCTGGCCTTGAGCGGCTCGGCACCTTTGGCCCCAGCCTTGATGTCGTGGTATCGCAGCCTTGGGCTTGAACTGCTTGAGGGCTACGCCATGAGCGAGAACTTCGCCTATTCCCATTGCACCTTGCCCGGCAAAGTGCGTGTGGGCTATGTTGGTAACACTTACCCAGGCGTTGAATGCAAAATTTCAGAGGAGGGTGAAGTGCTTGTAAAAAGCCCCTGCAACATGATGGGCTATTACAAAAACCCGGAATTGACAGCGGCTTCTTACACCGAAGATGGTTTCCTGAAAACAGGCGACATGGGCGTGATCGACGACCAAGGCCGCCTGAAAATTACAGGCCGCGTGAAAGACCTGTTCAAAACCAGCAAGGGCAAATACATTGCACCAGTGCCCATTGAAAACCGCTTGAATGGCCATGAATTGATCGAGGCCGTTTGTGTAACTGGCCCATCGTTTTCACAGCCTTTCGCACTGGTCATGCTGCCTCTTGAAACCCACAAACAAGTGGAGCAAAACCCCACTGAAGCCGCACGGGTTGAAAGTGAAATGACCGAGTTGTTGAACCATGTGAACGGTCAACTTGAAGCCCATGAAAAGCTAAGCTGCATTGTGGTGGTGAAAGACCTGTGGACCATGGAAAACGGCTTCCTCACCCCCACCATGAAAATTAAACGCAACGTAATTGAAGAACACTACCTGCCCAAGGCGCAAGCGTGGCTTGCACTTAAAAAGCCAGTGGTTATTGAGCTTTAATTCGGCGACAAGTAAGAACCTCAACACACAGCATGTAGGCAAATTTACGGGAACCAAAATGAGGGGGTGTGCACTGTTCAGCTGCTTCTATATTCTCCAATAGTTAACGATTGTTAAACATAGAGCAATATGTTAATTCGTTGATAAATAAGCTGAAACAGTTTTTCTTTACAGGGGTATTTATGCGTTTGAATCATTTATTTGGTGTCAGTGTACTAAGCCTGGCGTTTCTGGCTGGGTGTGGTGGAGATGGCGCCGCGCCAGCTGCCGGCACCCCTGCAACAAGTTCTGGTCAGTTAACCAATTCTCCAATTGACGGTGTTAGTTACACCGCATCGCCAAGTGGTTTAACAGGCACCACAATGAATGGCGGCATGTTCAACTTCCGCGCTGGCGACACAGTCACATTCAACATCGCAGGTTTGTCGATTGCCGTGCCCGGTGGCACAAGAATTACTCCCCAGGTTTTGGCTGAAGAACTGGCCGATGGCAATGCGGCTACACAAGCCAATATTTTGGCCAACCTCACCACACTGTTTCAAACGCTAGACAATGACGGCAATGCCGAGAACGGCTCCATTACTATTCGCGATGGTGCAACACTGGGTAACACAGCAGCCTTGCTCGCCAATCTTGATGATGCACCAGCAACCTTCCAGGGCGAACTGAACACAGCTATTTCAAGTGGTGAAGGCCTTCGCGATGAAGGCGAGCCCGCGCCCACAGTGGTTACCGATGTTGAAGCCATGCTGCGCTTTTACCGCAATGAATTGCAAGGCAACTGGCGCTTGGTTAGAGCTGTGGATGGTGAAGAAACCATCGCTAGCAGCGCAGATTACCAAGTATTGTTGAGCTTTGACGTAGGTAATACAAATGCGGCAAACGACGGCGTTGTAAACAAGTTCGTCTTCTCCGAGTTTGATATCAGCGACCCTGCCGATGAGTTTTCATTTGTTGGAGTTGGCACAACCAATTACAACGGCGACACTGCTGAATTCCAGTTCACAAGCTTGCCACGATCACTGATCCAGGGTTTCACCAACTCTTCAAGCGAAAGTGATCCATTCTTGTTTACATCAAAAGTCGCTCTGAATGGCAATCAACTCGTGCTCACCTTGGTTGAACAGGGCACCACAGTTGTTGCCACCTTTGAGCGGTTTAATAATGTGAAAGACAGCTTGATTGGATCCTGGTATGAGGTTCTGCCTCCCGAGTTCTCTACCGGAGGACCCACCACCATCGGCGAGCCAGCCCAGAACGGCAGCGTTGATTTCGGTGACAATGTCGCTGCAGTGTTTTACTACTTCCTGTCCAGCTCCCGCGTGATGCTGGTATTTACCGATCTTCCCGCAGTTGACAATGGAGAAGAGGTCAATGGTGTGATCGTTTCTGATTACACATTTGCGAATGGCAGGTTGACCTTCACCAATGTACTTCTCGATTCAGTGACTACCGACACGGCGATGGATCCAGCAGTGGGTTCAGGTGATTTCGTCACTGTTGCTGCAGCAACCTTGAATGATACCAAGCGCGTGTTGACCGAAGGCGACTTGAGCAATCAACAGGAAACCTATGAAATTTATCGGATCTTGTCCTTGAGCGACCGCGTAGGCACAGGTTCGTTTGTGCAAGAAACACCAGCACAAGCCACCGCAGCACGTTAAGAAATAAAAAGCCCGGATTTTTCCGGGCTTTTTTTATGCCAACTTGTTTTATGCCAAAGTACCTTCCCTAAAATCCTGCAAGGCTTGGCGAATTTCCTGTTCCGTGTTCATTACAAATGGGCCGTATTGCGCAATTGGCTCGTTCAGCGGTTTGCCTGCAATCAACAATGCTTTTGCATCGGCGCTTGCCTCAAGCAACACGCCATCGCCAACATTGTTCAAAATAGCCATGCGCTTGTCGCCCACGGCTTGACCGCCCACCTTCACCTCACCACGGTAAACAAACACCACCGCATTGTGTTGCGCCGGCAACGCTTGTACAAAATGCGAACCAGCAGGCAAGTGTAAATCAAGGTACAAAGGCTGTGTGCCATCGCGGCTTACTGCACCTTCCACACCATGGCTGCTGCCTGCAATCACGGTTACAGCCACGCCCTGGGCTGTGGTGAACTGGGGCAGTTCGGCGTTTTTGAAATCGCGGTACCAGGGTGCGCACATTTTGTCTTTTGCGGGCAGGTTCAACCACAGCTGAAAGCCTTCCATCACACCTTCTTCCTGCTGCGGAATTTCACTGTGAAACACGCCACGCCCGGCAGTCATCCACTGCACACCACCGTTTTCAAGCAAGCCTTTGTTGCCCTTGCTGTCCTCGTGAAGCATGCGCCCGGCAATCATATAAGTAATGGTTTCAAACCCACGGTGCGGGTGGTTCGGAAAGCCGGCAATGTAATCGTCGGGGTTGTCGCTGCCGAAGTTGTCCAGCATCAGAAAGGGGTCCAGGCGGCGTTGCAGGTTTTGTGTAATAACCCGCGTTAGCTTCACGCCTGCGCCATCGCTGGTGGCTTGCCCCACAACAATGTGCTCAACAGTGCGGGGGTGTTGTAGTGGGGCGGTGTTCTGCACGTTCATAAATACCTCTCGATGAACTGGTGAATTTTTCAATTTTACCGCACGCCACAAGTTCAAGAAGCCCTTGTGGAACAAACACTTCCGCAAATTGAAACGAATTTCATATTGCAATGCAAAAAAATTAATTCAATTTAATCAAGGGTTTGCCCTGTTTCTAAAAACAAACGATCGTTTGAAATTTAGAGTGTTTTTCTAACGTTTACAGTTGTTAATATCAAAAATGATTGATATATTGTTCAATGTAATCGTTAGTGCCAAAGTAATAAAAATAGCTGCAACCAAAGGAGTACACATGAAAGTCATTCCAGTGCGTCGCGATGTCAAAATTAACCTTGACGAATCCCGCATCAACAACTGGCACGAAGCCGGTGAACACGTAACCCATTTTTTCAATGCCCTGTCGGTGCTGTTTCCCGCAGGCGAACGTTTGTTCATGGATTCCGTGCGCGCTTACAAAGACCAGGTTACCGATCCCGAATTGAAGCAAGCCATTACCGCATTCATCGGCCAGGAAGCGCTGCACAGCCGCGAGCACGAGGAATATAACGAAATGATGGACCGCAGTGGTTTGCCCGCACTGAAGCTGGACAAAATGCTGTGGAAGTTGCTGGGTGGTTTGCAAAAAGGCCTGGGCAAAAAATTATCCCTGGCAGGCACCATTGCGCTGGAACACTACACCGCCATTATGGCCGACGCCGTGTTGAAAGACCCCAAAGTAACTGGTGAGAATTCCGACGAAGGCTTCAAGCAAATGTGGCAATGGCATGCTTACGAAGAAACCGAGCACAAAGCCGTGGCCTACGACGTGTGGAACACCGTAATTCCCGACAACGTATACAACCGCTTCATTCGCCGCTTCGGCATGGTGCTGGCCACCGTTATTTTCTGGCCAGTGATTATGTACTTCCACGCACGCCTGGTATTTGCCGACCCCAACACCAAGGGCAAGCACCTGCAAGGTTACAAAGCAGTGGCCAAAGTGTTGCTGGGCAAAGAAGGCATTTTCCGCAAGGCCGCAGGCGATTTCTTCGACTACTTCCGCGCCGACTTCCACCCCTGGGACCATGACAACAGCCACTTCATGAAAGAGATCGATGCTTTCGTGGAGAAGGTGAACCAAGCCATGCGCAACCCCAACCCCGAAGTGAAAAAAGCAGTGCGTGCACGCATGAGCAAAGCAGTTACAAAAGCGCCAGTGGCCGCATAAAAAAAGCAATTTCCTGTTTTAAAAGCCGGACCATTCGTAGCGGGGTGGTCCGGTTTTTTTATTCCTTTTTTGTTGTGCTTCATAAACGTTCACCTCCCCGCAAATGCGGGGTGGTGGGTTTTTCTATTTGTCTGAGAGTAAAGCTGGACCTAGGTTTTCGCGGTTGATTATTTATTAAGCAGTGGGCTGAGGGAAGTAGCTTGCTTGCTGTTGCATACTGATTAATTTACATTTTGAAACTATTGAAAATTTCATCTTGAGTAACTTCCTGGCTTCAGCATGGGCCTGCGGTAGCCATGGTGGGGGGCGATGTGTACGATAAATGTCGAAATTTGTGAATTTTAGATATGTTCATAAGCGCAGCAAATTTCTCAATCGCCAAGCTGTGCAAAGGGCTCACTTGGTTAGGTAGCCACAGTTGTGTTGTTCAGATAAATAGATGTCGCCTATTGTTCTATAAAACTAATTAGCCAGAGCCCTTCTTCGTATCCCATTAGGACAGTGAAAGTAAATCTATGAAGCTGAAAGTAAATGACTCAGTCTATGTCCCGTGCGTTGCATTTCCCGGATTGGTAAATTACGACACCGCGCTATATAAAACAAAGGTACTTTCCATACGGAAAAATTCCGTTTCTGTCCAGTTGCCCGGTGGAATCGCTTCGGCTTATATTGGATCGAGTCGAGTGCATAAAGACGTTGGGATATTACTCATCGAGATTGGGGACTTTGCTACTGAGTCGGCTACCCTAGATCCACTAGCAAAATCAATACTACAATTCTGCCGCTTGTTGGTGCCGGATGACCAATTGCGATCAGTCAAAGTTCGTGGCCGTGAAGAATTACGTAAATTTTGGCACCTGTATCAGGGCGCTTATTCCCATGTCGTTCTGATCGGCCATGGCGGCGAAGACCTTCTTTCGTTTGAGGTCGACGGTGATGTGAAAACGGGCGATATTGCTGCAATCTTGAAAGTTAAAAAAGCAAAACCAAAACTTTTCATTTCTCTTGCCTGTAAGACCGGATTTAAATCCTTTGGCGGAGTTCTCTCTAAAGAAACCATTTGCCGTGATTTTCTTGGGCCCTTTCACTCTGTGCATGGTGCCGTTGCTTCGCAGTTTTGCCAGACGTTTCTAGTTTCACACCTGCTTGATGGCAAGACAACAAAGGTTGCTTTCAACCACGCAAGGCTGTCTGTGCCTGGCGGGGTAAGTTTTCGGCATTGGCACAAAGGAACGTTGCATACACCATGAGAAAAATGGTTAACCCTTCGGTCAACCGGGCCTGCCTCCGGCAGACCGGTTACCTCCAACGTTGAGGCTGTAAAAAAATTGATTTTCTGTAAGCCGAGTCCCTTGTTACCGTAGTTCTGGAATTTTGCGCTGCGCCGTTTTCATGGGCGGTTAAACAGCGCTGAATATTGAAGCAC
>Ga0315907_10000916_pt1 | contig 40279 bp, 34 predicted proteins | sample LakEriMetagenome_3_FD_203525 | JGI IMG/M metagenome (GOLD analysis project Ga0315907, IMG submission 203525) | Freshwater fungal communities from buoy surface, Lake Erie, Ohio, United States - Buoy 12 MA123 | ecosystem: Environmental > Aquatic > Freshwater > Lake > Lake biofilm | place: USA...
GCCGACCATATCGTGGCGCGCGAGGGCACCATCACCGGTTCGATCGGCGTTTTGATGCAGACGGCCGACGTGACGGGCTTGCTTGGCAAACTCGGCGTCGTGCCCGAGACGATCAAATCCGCCCCCTTGAAGGCTGTCCCCTCGCCATTCGAGGCGCTGACCGAGGAGGGCCGTGCCGCCACGCGCTTGTTGATCGATGACATGTACGACATGTTCGTGGGCATGGTGGCCGAGCGGCGCAATTTCGACCGCGAAACGGCCCTCAAGCTTGCCGACGGGCGCGTCTATACCGGCCGCCAGGCCAAAGCCAACGGCCTCGTCGATGCGCTGGGCGGGATCGGCGAGGCGCGCGACTGGCTGGCCACCAAGGGTATCGACGGCGATTTGCCGATGCGCGAAATCCAGGTTTGGCGCGACGAGCCGCTCCTGGGCGGCATGGCGCGCAGTGCGGTTTCGGCGATGTTCGGAAAAACCTATCTGCCCGAACGGCTTAGGCTTGACGGGCTGGTGGCCGTCTGGCACCCTGACTTGCGTTTGCGGTGACAATATCAAAGCGCTGGGGAGTGTCGGGGCAATGACCAAGTCGGAACTGATCTTGCGGCTGGCCGAGCTCAACCCGCATCTTTACCAACGCGACGTCGAACGCATCGTCACCACGGTGTTCGATGAAATCACGGCGGCGCTTGCGCGCGGGCATCGCGTGGAGCTGCGCGGCTTCGGCGCGTTTTCGGTCAAACGGCGGGGGGCTCGCACCGGCCGCAATCCGCGCACGGGCACGTCGGTCGATGTCACCGAAAAATTCATCCCGTTTTTCAAGACGGGCAAGGAATTGCGCGAGAAGCTCAATACCGACGGCAAGTCCGGCTGAGGCCGGCTTCCATGCGGCTGTTCTATTGGATTTTTGCAGGGATCCTCGCCGCCGCAGCCGGGCTGTTCGCTCTTGGCAATCGCGGCGATGCGACGGTCGATTTCTGGCCGCTCGGCCCTGCGCTTGAAATGCCGCTGTTCGTGGCGTTGGTGGGTGCCCTCTATATCGGCTTTGCGCTGGGGGCCGTGATCGCGTGGTTCGGCGGCGGTCGGGCGCGCAGCCGCGGGCGTGCGGCCACGCGCCGTGCCGATGCGTTGGCTCGCGAAGTGGCCGAGCTCAAGGCCAAAATCGCGGCGACTGCGCCTGCCGTAACAGCACCGCCCGCGAGCCCGGCATCGCTGCCCATTCCCACGCCGCCGGTCTAGGACCGCAGCCGCGATGCGCAGTGCCCCGCCCGGTGCGATGCGTGTGTTCGGCGCGAGCGAAGTCGAAAACATCCTCGAGATTGGGCCGCTGATCGAAGTGCTGCGCGGCGCTTTTCGCACCGGCGCCCAAGTGCCCGTGCGCCATCACCATACGGTGCCGGTCCCCGGTGCGGCCGATGCAACGCTGCTGCTGATGCCGGCCTGGCAGCCGGGGCGCTATTGCGGCATCAAGATCGTGACCGTGTTTCCGTCGAACGGAGCGGCGGGTCTGCCGTCGGTCATGGGCAATTATCTGCTGCTGTCGGCGCGCAACGGCACGCCGCTCGCCATGATCGACGGGCGCATGCTGACCTTGAAGCGCACCGCCGCTGCTTCCGCATTGGCAGCCAAATATCTCTCGCGGCAGGATTCCGAAAAGCTGCTGATGGTGGGTACGGGCGCTTTGGCGCCGCATCTGATCCTCGCCCACGCCTCGGTGCGGCCGATCCGCGAACTGGTCGTGTGGGGTCGCGACTTCAAAAAGGCGCAGACCCTGGCCGCCAATTTCGACGGCCGCCGCCTGCGCGCGCGTGCCGCCGCAAATCTTGCCGAGGCGGCCGCGTGGGCCGACACGATCAGCTGTGCGACCTTGAGCCAAGCGCCGCTGATCGAAGGGGCGTGGCTGCGGCCGGGCCAGCATATCGATCTGGTCGGCGGCTTCACGCCCGCCATGCGCGAGGCCGACGACGAAGCGGTCGCGCGCGCGCGCGTCTATGTCGATACCTACGGCGGGGCGCTGAAAGAGGCGGGCGACATCGTGCAGCCGCTGGCCAACGGCACGCTGCACGAGGCGCAGATCGCGGGCGACCTCGGCGAACTGGCGCAAGGGCGTGCGGCCGGGCGCTCGTTCTACAATCAAATCACGCTATTCAAATCGGTCGGTACGGCGCTTGAGGATCTTGCGGCGGCCGAACTTGTCTATGAGACCGCCCGCAATTAGCGGGGCGCTATTCCGGACTTTGCGAGTCGATGCGCGGTGCGGTATAATTACGACTGCCTTGTGATGCAAAACGCGAATGCGGGAGCAATGCAAGGCGTCCGCAAGCTGTTTCATTGCAAACCAACGTCGTTGCGACGCGAAGGACGAGGACGGGACGATGCCTGCCGGTGACGGGATGATGCGCGCCACAGTGAAGTGGTTCAATTCGGCCAAAGGATTCGGGTTTGTCACGCCCGCCGACGGATCGGCCGAAGCCTTTCTGCATTTGTCGGCTTTGAAACAAGCCGGCTACGAATCGATCGGCGAGGGTGCAAGCGTGACGGTCGAAGTCGGTTCGAGCGCCAAGGGCCGTCAGGTTCTGCGTGTGCTCGAGGTCGACCAGTCGACCGCCCAACCGTCGGCCCCGCGTGCGCGCCCGGCCTATACCGAGCGCAGCAATTCGTCGGCCGGCTGGGGCGGGGGCAACGATCGCGGCGGCGGCTACGAGCGCGATCGAGGCGGCGAGCGCGGCGGCGGCGGCGGTGCCGGCTGGGGCGATCGCGGCGGCAACGAGCGGTCGAGCTACCAGGCACCTGTCGATCTCTCGAACGCCGAATCGCTCGACGGCGTGGTCAAATGGTTCTCCGGCCTCAAAGGATTCGGCTTTGTGCAGCCCAATGGCGGCGGCAAAGACGTGTTCGTGCACATCACGGTGCTGCGCAATGCCGGGCTTCAGAGCCTGTCGCCGGGCCAGCCGGTGCGTATGAAGGTCGTGACTGCGCGCAAAGGCCCCGAGGCTGTCGCCGTCGAACTCAACGGCCCGATCGGCGCACCCCCAACCTAAGCGGGCCAACCTAAAGCGACTTATTCGCCGACCAGCGTTTCGATGCGAATGTCGCCCGATATCTCGAGGGCGGCAGCGCACCATTCCCAGCCCTCGCGCAGTTTTTCGTCGAACTGCCATGGCGCATTCACGATCAAGAGGCCGCTGCCGTTGAGGCGCTTGGGATCGTCGGGCGGCTGGCGCATGAATTCGGCCACGCTCACGCGTCGAATACGGCCGTCGCCGATCGCGGCCAAAAACGCATCGACCGCAGCGCGGCCTTTGATCGGATACCAGGCCGCGAGCGTGCCCGTCGCAAAGCGGCGATGGGCGCCGCGCAATGTGTTTTCGAGGACGGCGAATTCGTCGGTGCGTTCGAACGGCGGATCGATGAGCGCCAAGCCGCGCCGCTCGCGCGGCGGCCACAGGCTTGCGAGCGCTTGGTAGCCGTCTTGCGCGCGGATCTCCACGCCGCGCTCGCGCGCGAAGGTGCGTTGCAGCGTCGCCGCGTCGGCCTCGTGCAGTTCGCACGCGATCAGGCGGTCTTGCGGGCGTAGCAGCGATTTGACGAGGCGCGGGCTGCCCGGATACCAGCGCAACACGCCGTCTGGGTTGAGGGCTTTGACCGCGTCGAGATAGGGGGCGAGGGATGCGGGCGGGTCGCTCCGCCCGAAGACACGGCCGATGCCGCCCAGCCATTCGCCGGTGCGCGATGCCGCATCGGCAAGAAGATCGTATTCGCCGAGGCCCGCATGCGTGTCGAGCACGCAAAAGCCTTTGGGCTTTTCGGCCAAATGCCGCACCAGCAGGCCGAGGGCGGCGTGCTTGGCAAGATCGGCGAAATTTCCGGCGTGGAAGGCGTGGCGGTAGTTCATTGCTCCTATGAGACTACCGCCACGTCCGAGGTCAGCGCCAGCCCGCGCGATCGGTGAGCTTGAGGGCGGCTTCGTTGTTGCGTGCGAAGACGGCGGCGTCGATCGTGTCCTCGCGGAACTCGCCGAAGCGGCTCAAGACCGGCGACAGGCGGGCGGTCTGCACGATCGGATACTCGTTGTTGCCTTCGGCGAAGATGCTCTGGGCTTCGGCAGTCGCAAGATATTCGAGGAAGCGCACCGCATTGGCGCGGTTCGGCGAATGGCGCGCGATCCCGGCACCCGTGATGTTCGCAAGCACGCCGCGCATGTTGGCACCTTGCTCGGGGAACGCGAGGCTGACCTTCGCGACCAAAGCTTGGTCCTCCGGCTTCGTCGAGGCGGCGAGGTTTGCGTAGTAGTAATGGTTCACGACGGCGATCTCGCCTTCGCCGGCGGCAATGCCGCGAAGCTGGTCGGTGTCGCCGCCGCGCGGGGGCCGCGCGAAATTCGCGACCATGGCCTTCACCCAAGCTTCGGTCGCAGCTTCGCCGTTGTGCGCGATCATGGCGCCCACCATCGACTGATTGTAGATGTTGGTCGACGAGCGCATCAAAAGCTTGCCCTTCCACTTGGGATCGGCAAGCGACGCGTAGGTCGCAATGTCGGCGGGGGCCACGCGCGCTTTGTCGTAAGCGATCACGCGCACGCGCTTGGAGAGGCCGAACCAATGGCCCGCAGGCTCGCGCAGATTGGCGGGGATGGCCGCCTCGAGCACGGCGGAGCGCAGCGGCTGCAGCAGACCGGCCTCCTGCGCGCGCCAGATGCGCCCGGCATCGACCGCGATGAAAATGTCGGCCGGGCTGTTGGCGCCCTCGGCGCGCATGCGCTCCATGAGCTTGTCGGCGTCGGCCTCGATGCGGTTCACGCGAATGCCGGTTGCGCGCGTGAAATTCGTGTAGATCGCCTCGTCGGTGTCGTAATGGCGCGCCGTGTAGAGATTGACGGTGCCGGCCGCTTGCGCGCGGGCCGCGCCGAAGGGCGCCCAGCCGCCGGAAACTGCTGCAAGGCCGCCAAGCCCAATTCCGCCCAACAAAGCGCGGCGTGAAACGACAGTCATTGTCTTTTCTCCGTCAGATGCGAATGAGTTGCAATGACGTTGTTATAGCCTTCGCGTTTCAAACATGCAAGTAAGAATTATTCGCAAAACGATTCAAGGTCTGCGGCTCAGGCGCAATCGCTTGCCGCAGACTCGCTGCGTCGCATAACGTGGACCCGCGATGGCCGAAAGCATCCAAAGCAAAATCGAAGCGTTGCTGCAGGTCGCCCAGGCCGACCGGGGCCCGGCGCGTGGGCCCGCGCGTGCGCAGATCGGCAACCAGCTCGGCGAAATCCTGGCCGATGCGCCGAGTGCGTTCGATCCGAGCGCCTTCCAGATCGCCGCCGACATCGTGCGCCATCTCATTCGCGAGACCGAAGCCGAGATCCGGCAGCGCCTGGCCGAATCGCTCGCCGCCAATCCGGATGCGCCGCGCGATCTCGTTCTCGCACTCGCCAACGACGAGATCCAAATCGCGTGTCCCCTTTTGACCATGAGTGCGGCCCTCAACGACGCCGATCTCATCGAAATCATCCGCCAGCGCGGCAGTGCGCACAGCCTTGCGATCGCCGCGCGGGAGGAGATCGGCGCCGGCGTTTCGGCAGCACTCGTCGAAACCGGCGATGCCGATGTGATGGCCGAGTTGCTCGCCAATCGCTCGGCCGAAATCGCGGCCGCGACCTACGCCTATCTCGCCGATTTCGCGCGCGAGAACGAGCGCCTGCAAAGCGGCCTTGTGACGCGCGAAGATCTGCCTTCCGAACTTGCGGCTAAGCTCTATGGCTGGGTTGCGGCCGATCTCAAACGCCAGATCCGCGAGCGCTACGCCTTCCAGCCCGACGCAGGCCTGTCGCCGAACTGGTCGTCCGAGGTCGAATGGGCGATCGACGAGGCGGTCGGAAATGCCGCCGCCGACCATGGCGAGGCGATGGCGTGGGGCTCGAGTGCGGACCGCCTTGCCGACACGATCAAGGCCGAGCGGCTCAACGATCCCGCGATCCTGGTGCGCACTTTGCGCCAGGGGCACGTGTCGCTGTTCGAAGCTTTGTTCGCGCGTTTTGCCGAACTGCCGATGCGCCTGTCGCGCCGCGTGCTCTACCAGGCCGACGGGCGCGCGTTGGCGGTTGCGGCCCGAGCACTCGGCATGGAGCGCGCGCAGTATCTGGTGCTGGCCCGCCTCGTGCGCCGCACCTCGACGAGCGAAGGGCGCGTGATGCCGGAGTCGGCGGACGCCAAGTTCGATCCGCCGGCCGAGGCGGTGGCGATGTTCGAGCGCCTCGGCCTGCCGGAATCACTCGACATCATGAAGCGCTGGCGCAGTCGCCAAGCGCAGCCTGCCCCTGCGCGCGGCCTGCCCTGGGCGCGTCGGGTTGAACAAACCGGTCCTCTAGGATAGAATCCGCACGCATTATGGATCAGAAAACCACCGACACGACCGACGAAGAAAGCCTGATGGCCGAACTCGCCCGCATCAAGCGGTCCGAGGACATCCAGTTTCGCTACGGCGCGGTCATCGCGATGAACAATTCGGCGTGGTTCGGGCGCCGGCGCGAGAATTTCCAGCAGATCATCCACGCCTTGCGCACGCTGCTCGGGCAATCCGACAGCGGCGTATACGCGATGCACAATTTCAACATCGTGCTGCTGTTCCGGCGCGACCATCGCTACCATCTCGAGAATTTCGACAGCGATCTCAAAGCGCTTTTGCGCCAGCACGCGTCGGCGGCCGGCATCGAAGAAGGCCAGGCGCAGGACGCCTACGAGTTCTTCGCGCTCAAGGACGGCCTCGCCGATTTCGAGGCGATCGTCGGCAAGATCGCCGAGGACTATCGCGCCTTCGCCGAGCGCCGCGCGCGCCTGCTCAACAAGGCGGGCACGGCCCTCACCACGGCGCAGGGCCAGCCGCTGACGCCCGCCTCGCTCGCCAAGCTCGAAGACCTGCTGCGCAAGGCCGACATCACGGGCTTCCTCAAGAGCCAGATGTGCTGTGCTGTCGCCCCCGGCGAGATGATGCGCAATTTCTTCCGCGAGGTGTTCGTCGGCATCAACGATCTGCGCCAGATGGTGGCCCCGCGCAACGATCTGCGCATCGTGAAGCCCTTGTTCCAGCAGCTCACGCGCACGATGGACCAACGCGTGCTGCGCGCCATGTTCGACGGATTCGTCACGCGCACGTCCGGCAACGTGTCGATCAATCTCAACATCCAGACCGTGATGAGTGCATCGTTCCGCGAGTTCGACACGCGCATCGCCAATTTCATCCCGAAGAGCCAGATCATCATCGAGATTCCGCGCTTCGACGTCTTCTGGGATTTCGCCGAGTATCTGACGGCGTGCGAATTCCTGCGCAATGCCGGGTACCGCGTGCTGCTCGACGGCGTCACGCTCGACGTGCTGCCGATGTTCTCGCGCGCCGAGATGGGGGCGGATTTCATCAAGATCCTTTTCCGTGCCGAGCGCGTCAACGAATGGCGCGATGCGGGCGTGGCCGAACGCATTGCGGCGGCCGAACCGGGGCGCCTCATCATGGCGCGCTGCGAGACGGCCGAAGCGCTCGAGCTCGGCCAGGCGGTCGGCATACGCCTGTTCCAGGGCTTCCATATCGACAGCATGTTGCGCGACCCGAACCGGCGCGTAGCTTAAGGCGATTTCGCTTCGGCCGCTTCGTTCCAGCGCGCGAGCCGGCAGGTCACGACCGTACCGACGCCGGGTTCGGACTGCAAATCGATGCTGCCGCCATGCAGCTCGACGATGCGTTTGACCAGCGACAGGCCGAGCCCCGCCCCCATGCGTCGCGTCTCGGCGTCGTTGCCGCGCTCGAATTCCTTGAACACGCGCGCAAGGTCCGCCTTGGCGATGCCGGTGCCGTTGTCGGCGACGGCGAGCAGCACGCTGTCGCCTTCGGCCCGGGCCGACAGCGCCACGCGCCCGCCGGGCGGGGTGAATTTGAGCGCGTTGGACACGAGATTGCACATCGCTTGTTTGAGGCGCCGGTCGTCGCCACGCAACGGCGCGTCGGTTGCGGCGTCCACGGCGACCGTGATTTCGCGCTCGCGCGCAAGATCGCTCATGATCTGGGCGGTGTCGGCGAGCAGGCTCGCCGGATCGACCGCATGCAGCTCGAGCGTCATGCGCCCGGCGTCGATCGAGGCGAGATCGAGAATGTCGTTGACGATCGCCAGCAGCCGCTCGGACGCCGTCAGGATGTCGGCGCAGTATTCGCTCTGGCGCGCATTGAGGGTGCCGAAATACTGTTTCGCCAGCAACTCGGTGAAGCCGATGATCGTGTTGAGCGGCGTGCGCAGCTCGTAGGACACGGTCGAGATGAATTCGGATTTGAGCCGGTCGGCGGCTTCGAGCGCTTCGGCGCGCTCGCGCAGCGCTTGTTCCACGCGCAGCCGGTCCGTGACGTCGACGAAGGAAAGCTGCGTGGCCCCGTCGGGCAGCGGAACCACCGCATAGTCGAGCACGCGCGCGTCGCTGCGCGCGATGCGCGCGCGCGTGCCGTCGCGCGCGGTGAGGCTCTCGACGATGCGCTCTTTGAGGGCGGGCCAGTCGGCCTGCGGTTCGTAGAACGGGCGCATGCGTTCGACCACGTCGCCGATATGCGGCTCGGCGACGAGGGCGGCGTCGGGAATGTCCCAGATACGCGCGAAGGCCGGGTTGTGCAGCTTGAGCCGCCCGTCCGAGCCGAACACGGCGACGCCTTCGTAGAGATTGTCGAGCGTGGCGCGCTGCACGGCGATCAGCGTGTTGTAGGAGCGCTCGAGCACGAGCCGATCGGTTACGTCTTCGAACGCGAACAGGAGGCCGCCCAGCGGATGCGGCATGCAGCGCTCGCGCAAGGTGGTGCCGTCGGGCAGATACATGAGCTCGTCGAAGGATTCGAACAGCGAGTCGAACAGGCTCATGCGCTGGCGCTTGAACAGGCGGAAATCGGCGAATTCCGGCAGGCGACGCCGCTCGCGCAACGTCTCGAGGATCTCGCCGTATTCGGGCTCGCCCGCAAGCCACGCCTCGTCGGCGCGCCACAGGCGCGCATAGGCGCTGTTGAAATATTTGAGGCGCCGGTCGGCGCCGAAAATGCCGATCGCGACCGGCATCGTCTCGAGCACCGCACCTTGGGCGGCGATGTGGCGCGCAAGTTCGATCGCCGCATCGTCGCGTTCGGTCTGGTCGACCGCAATGCCGATGGTACCGCCGTCGGGCAGCGGCACTTCCGTGAAGTCGAACAGCCGCCGCACGCCCGCGACCACGATATGGTCGCTTTCGCTCTGCGGCGTGCGCGCGGCAAGGGCGAGGCGCGCAAGCCGCTTCAGGCGGTTGGCAAGCGCCACCCCGCCGAGTCCGATGCGTCCGCCCAGAATTTCGTCGCGCGTGAGGTCGGCGGCGGCCGCGTAGGTGCGATTGCACCAGACAAGCTGCTGTTCGCCGTCGCGCCGCCACAGCGGCAAGGGGAGCGCGTCGAAGGCGGATTCGAGGCGCCGCACCGCATCTTCGGCGGCTTCGCGCTCGCTGCGTTCGAGATTGGCGCGCACCGCGAATTCGCCGCGCGCCGCCTCGGCCGAAATCGCGCGCGCCTCGGCCGCCTTGAGCCGCCGCCACAATGCGAGACAGCCAAGCCCAACCGCCGCCCCGCCCGCCGCCAGTCCTGACAGAAACTCGATCACGGCGCCTATCCTAGACGAAGCGGGCGCATTCACGCGACTGAAACGAAAACGGCCGGACGCTGGTGCCAGCGTCCGGCCGTTCCGTCGTTTCGGCTGGTGCCGCTTAGTAGCGGTACGTGTCGGCCTTGAACGGACCCTGTTCGGTCACGTTGATGTACTTGGCCTGCGCCGGGGTGAGCTTCGAGAGCTTCACGCCGATCTTCTCGAGATGCAGGGCCGCGACCTTTTCGTCGAGCGTCTTGGGCAGCGTGTAGACCTTGCGCGCGTACTTGCCGTTGTCGCGGTTCACCCACAACTCGATCTGCGCCAGCGTCTGGTTCGCGAACGAGGACGACATCACGAAGCTCGGATGGCCCGTGGCGCAACCGAGATTCACCAACCGCCCTTCGGCCAGCAGCAGGATGCGCTTGCCGCTCGCCAGTTCGATCTCGTCGACCTGCGGCTTGATGTTGTTCCACTTGTAGTTCTTGAGGGCCGCGACCTGGATCTCGCTGTCGAAATGCCCGATGTTGCACACGATCGCGCGGTCCTTCATGGCGCGCATATGCTCGATCGTGATGACGTCGACGTTGCCCGTGGCGGTCACGAAGAGGTCCGCGCGCGTGGCAGCCTCTTCCATCGTCACCACTTCGTAGCCTTCCATCGCCGCCTGCAGCGCGCAGATCGGATCGACTTCGGTCACGAGCACGCGGGCACCGGCCTGGCGCAGCGAGGCGGCCGAGCCCTTGCCGACGTCGCCGAAGCCGGCGACGACCGCGACTTTGCCGGCCATCATCACGTCGGTCGCGCGGCGGATCGCGTCGACCAGCGATTCGCGGCAGCCGTACAGATTGTCGAACTTCGACTTGGTGACCGAGTCGTTGACGTTGATGGCCGGGAACAGCAGCGAGCCGTCCTTTTCCATCAGATACAGGCGATGCACGCCGGTCGTGGTTTCTTCCGTGACGCCGCGAATCGCCTTGCCGACCTTGCTGTACCAGCCCGGCTGTTCGGCCACGCGCTTCTTGATCGCGGCGTAGAGCACTTCTTCTTCTTCGTTGGTCGGGTTCGCGACGACCGACAGGTCCTTCTCGGCCTTCATGCCGAGATGGATCAGCAGCGTGGCGTCGCCGCCGTCGTCGAGGATCATGTTCGGCACGCCGCCGTCGGCCCATTCGAAGATTTTGTGCGTGTAGTCCCAGTACTCGACCAGCGTTTCGCCCTTGTAGGCGAAGACCGGCGTGCCGGCGACCGCGATCGCGGCGGCGGCGTGGTCTTGCGTCGAGAAGATGTTGCAGGATGCCCAGCGCACGTCTGCGCCCAGTGCTTTCAGCGTTTCGATAAGCACGCCCGTCTGGATCGTCATGTGCAGCGAGCCTGCGACGCGCGCACCCTTCAGCGGCTGCGACGGGCCGTATTCGCTGCGGATCGCCATGAGACCCGGCATTTCGGACTCGGCGATCGACAGTTCCTTGCGGCCCCACTCGGCCAGCGACACGTCTTTGACGATATAATCGGGCATCTGCAAACAAGCTCCAGGTTGGGACAGAAAGGGGGGCCGATCCCGTCTTTGCGGGATCGCGACGGGCCGCTTATAGCTGCCCTGCCGCAGCCGCTCAAAGGTTTTTCCCGAGCCTGCCCCAAGCGGCTGATAACGCTTCTATTCTTTGGTCTTGAGAAGGCTGTCGTTGTAGGCGTCGACGAGGTCGGCAATGGTCTTCATGTCCCATTGCTCCATGACCATGCGCGCGCGTGCTGCCGCACTTTGGATGTCGAGCGTGCGCACGCGGTTTTTGACGCGCGGAATTTTGATGGGCGCCATCGACAATTCGCGGATGCCGAGCCCCGCGAGCAGGGCCGTGTAGCGCGGATCGCCCGCGATCTCGCCGCAGATCGACACCGGAATGCGGTTGCGCAACGCGGCCTCGGCCGTGAACTGGATCAAGCGCAGCACGGCCGGGTGCAAGGGGTTGTAGAGATGCGCCACCTGCTCGTCGCCGCGGTCGATGGCAAGCGCGTACATGGTGAGGTCGTTGGTGCCGAGTGCGAAGAAATCGCATACGCGTGCGAGCGCGTCCGCCGCAAGCGCCGCCGCCGGGATCTCGATCATCGCGCCTACGGGCGGCAGCGGATCGGCGATGGGGGTACCCTTGCGGATCAAGCGGCGCGCGTTGCGCAGCAGGGCTTCGCGCACCTGCTTCATTTCGTCGACCGTTGCGATCATCGGCACGAGGATGCGCACAGGCCCGTGCGCGCCAGCGCGCAGAATCGCAGAAATCTGCGCATCGAGCAGTTCGGGCCGCGCCAGCGACAGGCGGATTGCGCGTAAGCCCAAAGCCGGGTTTGGCCCTGGCGACAGATCGCCCAAGGCCGAAGCGAGTTTTTCGCCGCCCACATCGAGCGTGCGGATCGTCACCGTGCGCCCGCCCATGCCTTTGACGATTTCGGAGAGGAACTTGTACTGCTCGTCTTCGCCCGGCACGTCCGAGCGGTTCATGAACATGAATTCGCTGCGCAGCAGGCCGATCGACGAGGCACCCACGGCAAGTGCTTGCTCGACCTCGCGCGGCAGTTCGAGATTGGCGCCGAGCGACAATTCCACACCGTCTTTGCTGACGGCCGGAAGCTTCGCCAGCCGCGAAAACTGGCGCTCTTCCTTTTCGTAGTCGAGGCGGCGCTTTTCGTAGCGCTCGAGCGTGGCGGCCGTCGGGCGCACGATCACACGGCCCTCGGTGCCGTCCACGATCACGGTGTCGCCAGAGCGCACCGCCCCCACGAGATCGGCAATGCCGAGCACGGCCGGCAGGCCCAGTGCGCGCGCCATGATCGCGGTGTGGCCTTCGGCCCCGCCGGTCACGGTCGCAAAGCCGCCGACAATGTCGGGGTCCATCGTGGCCGTGTCGGCGGGCGTGATTTCTTCGGCGACGATGATGGCACCGGCCGGCAGATTCTTGAATGCGCCCCACGGCGTTTGCGTCAAATTACGCACGAGGCGGGCGGCGACTTCGCGCACATCCTGCACGCGCTGGGCAAGATAGCTGTCGTTCATCGCCTCGAAGGCTTCGGCGATCGCCTCGGACTCGGCGCGCACGGCGGTTTCGGACATTGCGAGATTTTCGCCGATGCGTCGCTCCACGCCGCGCACGAGGCGCGATTGCGACAGCATCTGGATGTGCGCGTCGAGCAGGAAGCTCAGCTCTTCGGCCGCAGCCGCCGGCAGATTGCCGGTCTTCTGCTTGAGTTTGGCGAGCTGTTTCTTGCTGGTCTCGACGGCGGCGGCAAAGCGCGCTTTTTCGAGATCGATCTGGTCGGGTGCGATCGTGCAGTCGGCGAAGGCGGGCACTTCGCTGCCTTGCACGTGCGCCGGCCCGATCGCAATGCCGGGCGCCACGCCGAGGCCCTGATAGCTTGCCTGGCCCTTGCCGCGGGCGGTCGATTTGGGTGCGGGCGTGCGCGCCATCGCTTCAGTCTTCGTCGAACTTGGCGGCGATGAGGGCGGCGATCGCGTCGACGGCCGCTTGCGCGTCGTCGCCTTCGGCCGCGATCTCGACACTGCAGCCCGGGGCGGCGGCCAGCATCATCAGCCCCATGATCGACAGGCCCGACACGGTCGTGGCCCCTTTGGTCACGCGGATGTCGGCGCCGAACTGGCCTGCGAGTTTCACGAATTTGGCGGCCGCACGCGCATGCAGGCCGCGCTTGTTGCGGATCTCGCAGGTCGCCGCGGCCGTTTGGCTCATCGCGCGGCGGCGACCGGCTTGATGTCGCCTGCCAGCAACTGCGAGGCAACGTTAATGTATTTGCGGCCCGCTTCGCGCGCGGCCTGCACGGCGGCGACCAGCGGTTCGCTTGCGCGCACGCTCGCAAGCTTGATCAGCATCGGCAGATTGACGCCCGCGATCACTTCGATGCGCGCGCGGTCCATGATCGAAATGGCGAGGTTCGACGGCGTGCCGCCGAACATGTCGGTGAGCACGACCACGCCGGCGCCTGTGTCGCAGCGTGCGACCGCTTCGAGGATTTCGTTGCGGCGCATTTCCATGTCGTCGTCGGGGCCAATGCACACGGCCGCCACGTTGCGCTGCGGCCCCACCACATGCTCGAGGGCGGCCACGAACTCGGCGGCAAGTCGGCCGTGCGTGACGAGCACAAGCCCGATCAGCGTTTCGGATTTTTCGGGCATGTCTTTGGCGATCGGCTCGACGTTGTTTGGGCGTTGCGGGGGGCGGGGTGTCGTGCTCATGCAAAACTCCGGTCGAGGTCGCGATGGACGAGTGCCACACGCCGCCCGCCTTGGGCGAGGCGTGCCGACAAACGTTCGGCCACGAAGACCGAGCGGTGACGCCCGCCCGTGCAGCCGATCGCGACGGTGAGATAGGATTTGCCTTCCGCCTCGAAGCGCGGCAGCAGGGCCGCGATCATGTCGGAAAGGCCGTCGAAAAATGCCTGGAAGCCCGGATCGCGGGCCACGAACTGCGCCACGTCGGCATCTTTGCCGGTAAGCGGCTTCAGATCGGGCCGGTAATGCGGGTTGGCGAGGAACCGCACGTCGAACACAAGATCGGCCTCGCGCGGCAGGCCGTTGCGGTAGGCGAAACTCACGACCGACAGGGCAAGGCCCGCGGGCGCGTCGAGGGCGAAATCGTCCTGCACGAAGCGCTTGAGCTGGTGCGGGGCAAGGCCGGTCGTGTCGATCACGCGGTCGGCGCGCGCGCGCAACGGCTCGAGCAGGCGGCGTTCGGCCTTGATGCCGTCCAAGAGCGGCCGGTCGGCGGCGAGCGGATGGCGGCGGCGCGTTTCGGTGAAACGGCGCGCGAGCTGGTCGTCGTCGCAATCGAGATAGAGCAGGCGTACGTCGAGGGCGGGCTCGGCCACCAGCCGGTCGATGGCGGTGGTCAGCGCATCGACGCCAAAATCGCGCGTACGCGTATCCACGCCGATCGCGACCGGGCGCAGATCGGCGGCAGGCTCGGACAAAACGAGGCTTGCGAGCAAGGTAAGCGGCAGATTGTCGACCGCCTCGTAGCCCGCATCTTCAAGTGCGCGCATGGCCGAAGACCGGCCGGCCCCCGACAGACCGGTGACGAGCACCACGCGGCGCGCAGGCGCATGCGGGGCCGGAACGGGCGCTGCTTGCAGGGGAACGGTCATCGGGCGCGCGCGCCGGGCAAAATCGAAGATGTCATCTTGGATCTCGGCCTCGGGCGCTTCAATGCGCGAAAAGCGCTTGGTGGCGCGCGAGCTTCGCGGCCAGGAAAAGTTTTGCCACGGCCGACGCCGCAAACGGGTCGAGGGCGAGCAACGGGAATGCCTGCCCGAGCAGCGTGCGCGAACGCATTTCCGGTAGGCGCTCGATGTCGGCCTGGTCGGCCAAGTCGATCACCAGCCCGATACGGGCACGTTTTGCGGCAGGCTCACGCACGATACCGATTCCTCTAACCTCCAGATAACCGACCAAGGCCGCGGGCGCTTGTGCCCATACAATCTGTTGCGACCGTTTCGTCCTGCTCTGCTTTGGTCCGCTCTGCTTTGGTTCATCGTACCAGAGATCGACCCTGTCGTCGGCCACGAGCCGCGCACCGGCGGCAATGGCCCGCAACGCCAGGTCGGACTTGCCGCTTCCCGATGCGCCGCACAACAAAACGCCAACCCTGGCAATTTCGACACAGGTCGCATGGACCTGAAGTGTGGTTCGTTGCCTCACGCCGCCAGCAGCCTGCGACCGAACGACGCTGATGTCAATCGTGCCGCGCTGCGCTGCACAAAAGATGGGCAGTAAACCAGAAACCCGAAAATCCCCAGATACCGCCCAAAAACTAGGCAGCCGGCAGCTGGATTGTGAAGCGTGCGCCGCGCACGGCACCCGTCCCATTTTGGCGGTTTTCGGCGGTTATGGTGCCGCCATGCGCCTCGACGATTTGACGCGAAATCGACAGGCCGAGGCCCGAGTGGGTGCCGAATTTTTCGCTCGCTGGGCGCTCGGAATAGAATCGTTCGAAAATCGCGTCGAATTTTTCTGCCGGAATACCCGGGCCGTCGTCGTCGATCGTGACGGCGATCTTGTTGCCGACCCGGGCGATGGCGATGCGCACCGATGCGTCGGGCGGGCTGAAGGACTGGGCGTTGGCGACGACGTTGCGAAAGACCTGGCCGAGCCGGTCGCCAATCCCCATCACGGCAAAGGGCCCGGCATTGGCCGCCGTGAAGATCGGTTTGGCCTGACCGGGTTTGGCGACGGCGGCGAGCGCTTCGGCCAAACCTTCGAGCAACTGCGCAAGATCGACCGGCTCGGCTTGCGTGCGGCTGAGCTCCGCATCGAGGCGCGAGGCACCGGCAATGTCGGTGATGAGCCGGTCGAGGCGCGCCACGTCTTCGAGCACGATCGCCATCAGCTTTTGCTGCACGCCGGGATCGGAGACGCGCGCCACGGTTTCGACCGCACTCTTGAGAGAGGTCAGCGGATTTTTGAGTTCGTGCGCGACGTCGGCGGCGAAGCGGTCGATCGCGTCGAGGCGGCGGGCAAGCGCTTCGGTCATGTCGCGCAAGGCGGCCGACAGATCGCCGATCTCGTCGCCGCGCGCGGTGAGGTCCGGGATCGCGCGCGACAAAGCGGCACCGGCCCCGAGCGTGCCGCCGACGCCCGAACGCGTGCGCGCACTCGTGACGCGGTCGGCCGCACGCGCAAGGCGTCGCACGGGGCGCGCGATGGTCCCCGCCAGATACAGCGACAGCAGCACCGTCAGCAACAGCGTGACGCTTGCCAGGCGCAGAATGTCGCGCCGCACCGTGCGCAGCGCGGTTTCGATATTGCGCCCGTCGGTCGAGAGCATCAGAGCGCCGAGCACTTGCTTGAAGCGCTGCACAGGTTCGGCGGCCGTCAGCACGATCCCGCCGCCGGCAGCCCGGCGCACTGCGCGCGCACCCTCGCCCAGAAAGGCGAGGCGCGCTTCCTCGTAGTCGGCCGCATTCGCCTCGCGCAATTCGCGATAGGGCGGCAGCGCCAAATCCTGCGTCATCGCCCCGCCGAGCAGATCGACCAGCATGTCGCTGGCGCGCGGCCGTTCGGCCGGCGCGTCGGGCGGGGGCAGCGGGGCGACTTCGACCGCAAGGAACCCTTGGCCCAACATGCGGCTGTCGGCAAGCAAAGCACCCGTATCGTCGAACAGGCGCGCGCGTACGCGCGTGGGCTCGACCAAGCGGCGCAGAATCTGGCGTGCCAGTTCGGGTGCGAGGCGGTCGTCGCGCTCGTCATCGTCGGGGTCGGCGACCGACACGGCCGCTTCGCCGAGGGCGGCCGCGATGATCTGGCTTTGCGTGGTCAGGGCCTGCAATTCGGACTCGATGAGCCCGCGGCGGAAATCGTCGAGATAGAGCACGCCCACCGCCAGCAGCAGCAGCGGCAGCATGTTCACGAACAGAATGCGGCGCGTGAGCGGCGAGAAGCGCCGCCGCGACAGGGATTTCAGTTCCATGGCCGGTCCATGGCCCGCACTTTAGAGCACCGTGCGGCCCAGGCTATTCTTCTTTGAAACGCGCCCTATTTTTCTTTGAAGCGATAGCCGAGGCCGTAGAGGGTTTCGATTTGGCTGAATTCCGGATCGACCGCTTTGAACTTCTTGCGCAGGCGCTTCACGTGGCTGTCGATCGTGCGGTCATCGACATAGATCGACTCGCCGTAGGCAAGGTCCATCAGCTGGTCGCGGCTTTTGACGAGGCCGGGGCGCTGGGCGAGTGCCTTCAGCAGCATGAATTCGGTCACGGTCAGCACCACGGGAAGGCCTTTCCAGGTGCACAGATGGCGCTCCGGATCGACCGACAGATCGCCGCGCACCAAGGCGGGCTCGGTGCCGACCGCCGGGCTCTGGCCTGCGGCGGCAGCCCGGTTTGCTTCCTGGCGGCGCAGCAGGGCGCGGATGCGCTCGATCAGCAGGCGCTGGGAAAAGGGCTTGGTGATGTAGTCGTCCGCACCCAAGCGCAGACCCATCACCTCGTCCACCTCGTCGTCTTTGGAGGTGAGGAAGATGACCGGCATCGCCGAGCTTGCGCGCAGACGCTCGAGCACCTGCATGCCGTCCATGCGCGGCATCTTGATGTCGAGGATCGCCAAGTCGGCGGGCTCTGCGGCTAGTGCACGCAAAGCCTCCGCACCGTCGGTGAAGCTGCGCACCTTGAAGCCTTCGGCTTCGAGGGCGAGCGACACAGAGGCGAGGATGTTGCGGTCGTCGTCGACCAGGACAATCGAGCGTTGGGAAGTCGGCATGGGCATCGTTCGCGAATGAGGGACGGAAACGCTGAGGGCCATGGCAGGATCGGCTCCGAGCAAGAAGGGGGACGGAACGATCTTGAGAATGGCAGGCGATTGCGGCTCAATTGGAGCACGCCTCGTGCGATCCTATGCCAAACAGCACCGCGCTGCCTGCAGGAAAAAACATGACCGCAATGCCGCCGCCAACCGATCCGCTCACCCTTGCCCGCCTTGTGGCACGAGGCTGCCACAAGGCGACCCTAGCCGTGATCGCGCGGCCGGATACGCCCGAGACGGGGGCTGCCTATGCAAGCCTCGTCGAAGTCGCGTTCGGCCATGACGGCGCACCCTTGCTGCTGATCTCCACATTGGCCGAGCACACCAAGAACCTGCTCGTGGATGCGCGCTGCTCGCTGCTGTTCGACGGCACGGCCGGCCACGGCGAAACGCTGACCGGCCCGCGCGTGAGCGTGCAGGGAACTGCCGCTCGCCTCGATCCGGCCAAGCCTGCGGATGCGGCCCTCGTCGCGCGCTATCTCGCGCGCTTTCCGCAGGCCGAAATGTATGCGGGCTTTGCCGATTTTTCGTTCTGGCGCGTCGCGCCACGGCGCGCGCATCTCGTCGCCGGGTTCGGGCGCATCGTGTGGTTCGAAAATTTCGCGCGCGACGTGGCCGGTTGCGAAGCTTTGGCAGCCGGCGAAGCGGAAATCGTTGCGCACATGAATGAGGACCACGGCGATGCGGTCGAACTCTACGCGACCGTGTTGGCCGGGCGTGCGGCCGGCGGCTGGCGCATGACCGGCGTCGATCCCGAAGGGTTCGATCTGCGGCAGGCGGCAACCGGCGAGGCCGTGCGGCTTGCTTTCGACAAGGTCGTCGGCGATCCGGAAGCAGCGCGCGTCGAGCTTGTGCGGCTCGCCAAACGCGCACGCGCGACGCAGGCCGATACCGCCCGTTAGCGGCGCGAAGCCATTGTATTTACCTTGATACCGCCATGTAGCGATTCTGCGATTCTTTTTTGTCGATATCTCTTGTAGGGCGCTTGCGCGCACCCACTTGAAGGCGCAAGGGTTCGCAGGCGAGGCGCGACATTGTCTCGGCGACAGACCCAAAAAACCAATTCGCCGCAAGCGAATTTGCCAGGGAGCGCCCATGCTGAGCCTTCACGCAACGCTTCACGACGACCGGCCGCCGGTGCGGCTTGCGACCATAATCGAGATCTGCAGTGCGGCCCGCCGCGATCTGCCCCCCGGTACGAGCTATGCAGAGACGACGCGCGCGATGATCCATGCGGTGCGCGCAAGCTTCGCGCAATTGACCGAAGACGACGCGCTCTACCTGATCCGCATGGTGCGCTAGGTCCGAAGACCGGCCATCTGCGTCAGGCCCAAGGCCACCGACAGCAGGTCCGAACTGCCGGCGAGTTTTGCCGCAGGGGCGGCGCGCGCAATTGCGGCACGCACGGCGGGCACGCGGCTCGAGCCGCCGGTCAAAAGGATCGTGTCGATCGCGGCGGGTTTGAGACCCGCCGCCGCAATGCAGGTGCTGGCCGTTTCCTGCAGCCGGTCGATCTGGCCGGCAATGGCGCCCTCGAAATCCGCGCGCGACGCTTCGAGCGACAAATCTTTCTCGAGAAACTCAAGCGGCAAGGCGGCACGCGCGGCCGCACTCAATTCCATCTTGGTGGTTTCGACAGCAGCGGCGAGGCGATGGCCGAGCCGATGGCGCACGACGTTCAAGAGCCGCTCGACCTTCGCAGGCTCGGCCGCGATCGCGACGAGTTCGGCGATCTCGCGCTCGTTCTTGCGCGTGTAGGCGAAATTGATCGTCGCCCACGCGGCGAGCTCGAAATAGAGCGCGTTGGGCATCGACAGATTCTTTTCGACAAGGCGCGTGCCGTGGCCGAGCAGCGGCATCAGGCGCGCAAGGCTGAGGCTCGTGTCGAAGTCGGTGCCGCCGATATGCACGCCCCCGGTCGCCAGCACGTCTTGCGCGCGCTCGGCGCGCAAGCGCCGCTGAGGCCCCACGCGCACCACCGAAAAGTCGCTCGTCCCGCCGCCGATGTCGGCGATCAGCGCGATCGCTTCGCGCGTCACCGTCCGTTCGTAATGGTAGGCGGCCGCGATCGGCTCGAACGCGAAGGCGACGTTGCGGAAGCCCGCCTTTTTCGCGATGGCTTCGAGGGCGGCTTGTGCTGCCGCATCGGCCGCGTCGTCGCCGTCGACGAAGCGCACGGGCCGGCCCATCACGACGTCGGCGATTTGCGCGCCGGCGAATTCTTCGGCTTTGCGTTTGAGATGGCGCACGAAGATCTCGACGACGCGCGTGAGCGGCATTTTGCGCCCGGCAAGGCGCGTCTCCTCCTCGATCAGCGAGGATCCCAACAGCGATTTGAGCGCGCGCATCAGCCGCCCTTCGGCTTGGCCCACATAGGCCGCGATCGCGGCATCGCCGAACTGCACGGGCAGGCTCGCGTCGTCGTCGAAGAACACGGCGCTTGGGAGCAGCGTGCGGCCGTCTTCGACGGGTGCAAGCTCGACATGGCCGCCGCGCGTTATGCCGATCGCCGAATTCGACGTGCCGAAATCCAGACCGCAACCGATCATCGCCAAGCTCAGTCTTTCAGCACGAATTCGCGCGCCGAATCTTCCGAATAGTAGGCGCGCGTCGGGGCTGCGTTGGCGAGATCCTTGTGCTGCAGCCCGAAAAACAGCGGCGGATTGGCGGGGCGGAAGATGTTGAGCTTGACGTTGAAGGCCTCGATGTCGCCGCCGTCGGCGAGCTTGTAGCGGAACGCTTTGATGTCGAACGTGCCGGGGCCGATCTTGTCGCCGGTGAGATAGAGTTTGAGGCCGGCGATCTTCTCGGGACCCAGCAGCACGTTGTCGAAATCGCCGAGGCGGCGCTGGGCCAAACCCATGAAGCGGGGCGCGTCGAGATTTTTATAGGGCACACCGGGGCGCGGCGCGCCGTCCACCATCGGGCGGTTGAAAGAACCGGTCAGAATCTGGCCGGGCAGCGCGCAATTGACGAGCGTCGAAACAGTCGAGCGCACTTCGCCGAGCACGTCGTTGTGGATCATCGGACTGCCGCCGCCGCGGGGCAGCGAAAACTCCCAGCCGGGCCCTACGGCGAAGGCGGCCTTGACGATCGGGGCCGTGCGCGGATCGCGCGCACGCGCGAGGCCGTTTTCGGCAAGCGCCAGTGCCAGCAGGCAGAAAAGATCCGCGTCGGCCTTCCAGCCTTGGCGGCGGTTCCACAGCCGGTAGCCGGCGACCGTGGGGCTGCGCCCGAGATCGATGTCGCTGTTGGCCGCAAGCAGGCGCTCGGCCGCAAGATTGAGCGAATAGGAGAGTGTCGCGAGCTGTGCGACCTGCTCGACGGTTTTGAGCGTCGGAAAATTGTCGATCTCGATGCGCGCCGTTGCGTGGAAGGGCGAGCGGCGGATCGCATAGCGCTGCACGCTCTGCGCCAACGCTGCGCGCATCGCAGGGGCCGCCCACCAAGCACCCGCCGGAATCGCTTCGATGCGCAGATCCGCGCGCTTGGCCACGGCCACGAGGGCGCGCCCGTCGAGTGAGTCGCCGCGCAGCAGGCCGATTTCGGTTTCCGCGAGATCCGGCAGCATGCCGATGGGAGCGAGCGCCACGATGAGGTCGGTCGCCTCGATCGACCAGCCGGCCACGAACCACGAACCCATGTGCCACAATTCGGCGAGGCGCTTGTCGATGGCGCGCAGCGCCTGTCGCGCATCGCCGGGGGACGTTTCGTCGGGCATTGGCGTTTGGGTTTTGTGCGGAATCAGGCTTGAACGTCGAGCGTGTTGCCGCGCGCCGAATTCGTCGGCGGCGGGGGCGGCGGATTCTGCCGCTGCTCGACGCGCTCGGCGCGGGCCGGGCTGCCGGTGTTGGGCGGCGTCACGCGCGGCGCAAACGGCGAGATCACATTGGGGAGGGGGTAGAGCTCGGCCATGGCTTAGGCGAAAAACGAGGTGCCGCCGCGGCCCCAGCTCGCCGATGCGGGCGGCAGCGGGGCGGGCGAAGAGGCCGTGGGATTCTGTTTGAAGCTTTCGGCTTTGCCCAAAATGTCCGACACCGTCGCGGGCGCGGCCGGCGACAGAAATTTCTTGTAGATCTCGGCCACGGGCGGCGAGACCAAAGCGGGCATCAGAACGTAGGACATGCCGAGAGAATAGCGCATTCGGCAAGTTGCCGCAAAGCCTGCGCAGGGTTCAGTGGGCGGCCGACCAATTGGGGCCCTGGCCCCAATCCACTTGCAGCTTCACCGACAGCGTGAGGCACGGCTCGGCGGCCTTTTCCATCAAGGGCTTGACGATTTCAACCGTGCGCTCGAGGTCGCCGGGGGCCACTTCGAACAGCAATTCGTCATGGACCTGCAACAAAAGCTTGGCGGCGAGCTTGTGCTGCGCAAGTGTGTCCGGGACCCTGATCATCGCGCGCTTGATGATGTCGGCCGCGCCGCCTTGGATCGGCGCATTGATGGCCGCACGCTCGGCAAAGGCGCGCATGGCCGGGTTCTTGGAGCCGATCTCGGGCAACCAGATGCGGCGTCCGAACAAGGTCGCCACGTAGCCGTGCTGATGCGCTTCTTTTTTGGTGCGATCCATATAGGCGCGAATGCCGGGATAACGTTTGAAATAGGCCTCGATATAGGCGCGCGCTTCGCCCTGCGGCAATCCCAGTTGGCGCGCGAGGCCAAAGGCGGAGATACCGTAGATGATGCCGAAATTGATCGCCTTGGCGCGTCGCCGCGTTTCCTTGTCCATCTTGTCGAGCGGGACGCCGAACATTTCGGACGCGGTCGTGGCGTGGATGTCCTGGCCTTTGGCGAACGCCTCCTTGAGCGAGGCGATGTCGGCGACGTGGGCCAGCAGGCGCAGTTCGATCTGCGAATAGTCGAAGGACAGCAGCACCGTGCCGGGGGCGGGCACGAAGGCTTCGCGAATCTTGCGGCCCTCTTCGTTGCGCACCGGAATGTTCTGCAGATTGGGATCGGACGAGGAGAGCCGCCCGGTCGAGGTCGAGGCCAGCGCAAAGCTCGTATGCACGCGCTCGGTTTTGGCGTCGATCGCGTGGCCGAGCGCGTCGGTATAGGTCGATTTGAGCTTGGCGAGCTGGCGCCAATCGAGAACCGCCTGCGGCAGTTCGTGGCCGAGTGCGGCAAGATCGTCGAGCACATCGGCGCCGGTTGCGTAAGCACCGGTCTTGGTTTTGGCGGGCTGTTTGCCGTCGGGCAAGCTCAAGCCCAATTCGTCGAACATCACCTTGCCGAGCTGGGCCGGGCTGCCGACATTGAACGGGTGCCCTGCGAGCGCATGGATCTTTTTTTCGAGCTCGGCCAAGCGCAATGCGAACTCGTTGGAGAGGCGCTGCAGGGCCGCACGGTCGACGCCGATCCCGGCTTCTTCCATCGCCACGACGGGGGCGATCAAGGGCCGCTCGATCGTTTCGTAGACGGTCAGCAAACTTTGCTCGGCCAAGCGTGGTTTCAAGGCACGATGCAGGCGCAGCGTGATGTCGGCGTCTTCGGCGGCATAGGCAAGCGCCTTGTCGAGCGGCACCTCGGCAAACGAGATGCGCGCTTTGCCCGTACCCGTGACTTCGTCGTAGCTGATCGTTTTGTGGCCGAGATGCAAGGCCGCCAACTCGTCCATGCCGTGGCCGTGGCGCCCGCCTTCGAGCACGTAGGAGATCAGCATCGTATCGTCGATGCTGGCGACTCGCGTGAGGCCGCAGCCGGCAAACACATGCAGATCGTATTTGAAATTATGGCCGATCTTCAGCGTGGCTGGATCGGCGAGCAGCGGCCCCAGAATGCGCACGGCATCTTCGAGCGCGATCTGGCCCTCGACGCGTTGAATGCTGCCGGCAAAGTCGAGCCCACCCACGGCGGCTTGCGTGCCGGGGGCCACATGGCCCACCGGGATGTAGCAGGCTTCGCCGGGTTCGATCGCAAGCGAAACGCCGACGAGCTTGGCGTTGCGCGCATCGAGCGACGTCGTTTCCGTATCGATCGCGCAAACACCCGCACCGCGCGCGCGCGCAACCCATTCTTCGAGCGTGGCGGCATCGCGCACCAGCGTGTAGCGCTGTTCGACATCGGATGCCGGGGCGGTCGGTGCCGGTGCTGGGGCGGAGACGGCGGCGGGTGCAGCGGCGGTCGAAGATGTGCCGCGCGGCGCACTCGCCAGCGCATCGAGGCGGCCGAGCAGGCTGCGGAAACCCTGTGCGCTCAAAAATGTGCGCAGTTTTTCGGGATCGGGTGTTTTGAGTGTGAGCTCGGCAAGCGGCACGGGTACCGGTGCATCGTCGCGCAGCAGCACCAAGCGGCGCGACACGCGCGCAAGCTCGGCATTGGCAAGCAGGCTTTCGCGGCGTTTGGGCTGCTTGATTTCGCCCGCGCGTGCGAGCAGCGTTTCGAGATCGCCGTAAAGATTGATGAGTTCGGCCGCCGTTTTGACGCCGATCCCCGGCACGCCCGGCACATTGTCGGTCGAATCGCCGGCAAGCGCTTGCACGTCCACCACGCGGTCCGGCTTCACGCCGAATTTGTCGAAGACTTCGGCCTCTCCGATCGTCTTCTGCTTGAGGGGATCGAGCATGGCGACACCGGGCCGCACGAGCTGCATGAGGTCCTTGTCGGAACTTACAATGATCACCTCTTCGCCCGCTTCGCGCGCCAGCCGCGCATAGGTCGCGATGAGGTCGTCGGCCTCGAAGCCCGCAAGCTCGATCGCCGGCAGATCGAACGCGCGCGTTGCTTCGCGCACGATCGCGAATTGCGGCTTGAGATCTTCGGGCGGATCGGGGCGGTGGGCCTTGTATTCGGGATAGAATTCGTTGCGGAAGCTCACGCGCGCGGTGTCGAAAACGATCGCGATGCGGTCGCCCGCATGGGTTTCGATGAGGCGGGCCACCATGTTGCAGAAACCCATCACCGCACCCACGGGCGTGCCGTCGCCGCGCGTGAGCGGCGGCAGCGCGTGGTAGGCGCGGAAGATGAAGCCTGATCCGTCGACCAGGCAGAGCCGTGCGGCCATCAGTGGCCGCCGCGCGGACTGCCCGGCTTCAGCACGTATTTGCGGTCGCAATAGCCGCATTCGACGGAGTCGTTGGCGCCCATCGTGAGATATACGCGCGGATGGCCGAGTGCGCCGCCGCCGCCGTCGCACGGCACAATGGTGCTTTCGACCTCGATGGTTTCGGGGGCGTCGATGGGGCTGGCAGGTGCCGTCATGGTATTCCTCTTCGCCGTCTCGGGGGGCGGATGGCGCGGATGATACCGATTGGCGCCGACGATGCAACGATTCCGCCCAAGGGGCCCCGTGTTTGACCCTGCGGGCACAGGGGTGCTAGCAAACGCTGCATGAGCGACCAAGCAAAACTGCCGGACAACACGCCCATAAACGCGATCGAGACGATCGGTTTGCGCAAAGTCTATGCGCCGCGCGGCGCCATGCCCGCGAAAATCGCCCTCGACGGCATCGACCTTGCCGTGCCGCGCGGCGGCATTTTCGGCCTGCTCGGCCCCAATGGGGCGGGCAAATCGACGCTGATCAATATTCTGGCCGGCCTTGTCAACAAAACGTCCGGGACCGCGCGCATTTGGGACATCGATATCGACCGCGATCCACGCGCCTCGCGTGCCGCCATCGGCGTTGTGCCGCAAGAACTCAATATGGACGCGTTTTTCACGCCGCGCGAACTGCTCGATCTGCAGGCCGGGCTCTACGGCGTGCCGAAGCCCGAACGCCGCACGATGGAAATCCTCGCCGCCGTCGGACTTGCCGACAAGGCGGACGCCTATGCGCGCACGCTGTCGGGCGGCATGCGAAGGCGCCTGCTGGTCGCCAAAGCGCTCGTTCATTCCCCGCCTGTGCTGGTGCTCGACGAGCCGACGGCGGGCGTGGACATCGAATTGCGCCAGAGCCTGTGGGCCTATGTGCGCGAACTCAACCAAGGCGGCACCACGGTGGTGCTGACCACGCACTATCTGCAGGAAGCCGAAGAATTGTGCGACCGCATCGCGATCATCGATCGCGGCAGGCTCGTGGCATGCGACACCAAGCAAGCGCTGCTTGCGCGCCTCGACGCCAAGGAATTGCGCATCGTCGTCGATTGCGATCTGGGCGAACTGCCGGCAGGGCTTGCGGCCTTGGGCGTGACGCGGCTCGATGCGCGCACCTTGCAGCTGCGCTATCGGCCGAGTGCGGCGCGCGTCGAGGAGTTGCTTGCGGCCGTGCATGGCAGCGGGCTCGGCATCGTCGATCTCTCGACGCGCGAAAGCGATCTTGAAGATCTTTTCCTGCAATTGGTCCGCAAGAGCAACGATCGCCAGGCCAGCGATGCGGCCTAGCCAAGCGGTTGCTGCGGCGATGCTTGCGTTTCTTCTGGGGGCGTGCACCTCGCAACTCAATCCGCGCGGGGCGGCCGTGCAAGCGCCCGAGATGCGGGCCGACGCGTTTGTCGTCGAAGACGGGGCCGTGCTGCCCTATCGCCACTGGCAGCCGGAAGATGCGGCGCAAACGCGCGCCGTAATCGTCGCGTTGCACGGTTTCAACGACCATTCGCGCGCGTGGGACATGCCGGCCCAAGCCTGGGCTGCGCGCGGCATTGCGCTTTACGCCTACGACCAGCGCGGCTTCGGGCGCGCGCCCCAACCCGGCATTTGGGCCGGCAGCGACGCGTTGGTCGCCGACCTTGCAAGCGTGCATGCGCTCGTTGCGGCGCGCCATGCGGGCGTGCCGATTTTCGTGGCCGGCGAAAGCATGGGCGGGGCGGTCGCGATGGCGGCCATCGCACGCGGGGCGATTCCGGGCGCACCCGGCACAGTGCTCGTGGCCCCGGCCGTGCGCAGCCGGGCGAGCCTCACCTGGTTCGAACGCGGCGGGCTGTGGCTGCTCTACCGCACGGTGCCGGGATTTGCGCCGCGCGTCGAAGTGCAGGGCATTGTGCCGTCCGACAATGTGGCGATGATGCGCGAATTGGCGCGCGATCCGCTGTTCTTGAAGCGCACGCGCGTCGATGCGCTCAAGGGCCTCGTCGATCTGATGGACGAGGCCAGTGCCGTTGCCCCCAAGCTCGAGGCGCCGCTGCTGGTGCTGGTGGGTGCGCGCGACACGCTGGTGCCGGGCGATCCGATGGCGCAGATGCTCGCAAGCCTGCCGTCCGCCCCGCCCGCCGACCGGCAGGCAATCGAATATCCGAGCGGCTACCATATGCTGCTGCGCGACCAGGCGCGCGCGCGCGTGCATGACGACGTCGCCGCCTGGATCCTCGCGCGGGTCCCGCCGCGATGAAGCCGGTCGCCACCGCCGGTTGGGCGATGGCGGCGGCCCCGGCCGTGCTGCTGGCGGTGGGCTTGGTCGACGGCAGCTACGCCGCCTCGCCCTGGCGCTTGGCCGTGCGCGAAACCGGCTTGTGGGCAATGCGCTTTACCGTGCTCGCGCTCCTCATTTCGCCGCTGCTGAGCTTTCGGATGTTGGCGCCGATCGAGCCGTGGCGGCGCGCATTTGGGCTCGGCGGTGCCCTCTATGCGTTTGCGCATCTGTTCTTCTGGACCCGCCAATACGGGTTCGATTGGCCGTTTTTGTTCGAGGAACTGCTGCGTCTTTTCCTCGCACTGGGCTTGGCCGCCACTTTGCTAATGGTGCCGCTCGCGGCCACCTCGAACGGGGCCTCGCGCGCGTGGCTGGGAATGCCGCGTTGGCGCCAGCTGCATCTGTTGGTCTATCCGGCTTCCCTGTTGGGCTGGCTGCATTTTGCGCTGGCCGTGCGGCTCGACCGCACCGAGCTTTATGCGCAGGCCGCCGCCCTGGGCTTGGCCCTCGTGCACCGCGTTTGGCGCGGATTTGCAAAGCCGTAGGGCATGCGCTAGGTTCCGGTCCGAATTGGTGAGCGCCCGTAGCTCAGTTGGATAGAGTGTCAGCCTCCGAAGCTGAAGGTCGCGCGTTCGAGTCGCGCCGGGCGCGCCAGTTTTTTCAGAGACATAGCAGCTGTTTTAGCGTCGGGTTGGAATTCGACAGTTGCCGGCGTGTGGGACTCTGTGTGGGACTTCGGCCCTGCGAGACCATCTGACTGTGGCAGAACGATTGTCGCCATACTGATCTGGGCGGCGAGATCGATGCCGACATCCCGCAGCCGCTGCTCGACCACATCCTGCCCTGTGCGCCCGGACAGGATATCGGCGTCGATGTAGTGCGCCATCGTCGTTTCGATATCAGCGTGCTGGCCAATCATCTGGACGGTCTTTGGGTCGATGCCGCCCTTTGCCATTGTCGTCAGTACCATAGCTTTCAGGTCATGGAATCGATGCTTGCCGCGCAGCCCGACCACTTCTAGGGCCCTGAGCCAGGTTCGCTCGATATTCTTGACCGGCCGCCAGCGCTTGATGGAAGGATCGAAATAATTGATGAAGTAACGAGACCCGATTGCTTCAGCATGTTCGCGCAGCTTAACGAAGAGCGCATAGCCGCTGGGGCTGAGCGGCGTCCAACCTTCGCGGTTACCCTTATTGAATGCATCATGCCGTAAAGCCTGACGTTCGTCGCTAAGCCAATCGATCTGTGCCGAACAGACTTGCCCTCGGCGCCAGCCAGTGAGGACAGCGCCAAGGACGACAGCTCGTGCATGCGCCGGAAGCTGCTTAAGTACTGCGTTTAGCTGCACCACCGGAAACGGGCGAGGCGTACCCTTCGGATCGCGCAGCTTTTTGAAAGCGGGTACCGAGCGTAGATATGGGCGCTGATACGGATCGTTAGGATCGGTTTTATTCGAGGCCGCAACCATAACAGCACGCAGCGCCTTCAAGTACTTGCGGACAGTACTTGGGCTTCTCGTCTCGTACTCGACCAGTGCGCCAGGTTGATCTTCGACAGAAGCTGCCGACATCGCGTCTCCGGTCTTTTTAACGCGCGGTCGGTACATCTCTTTAAGGCGCGACGCTTCCGGCGGCACGACGCCGCCGCGGTAGTCGACGATTGGGCTCGCAGCAAGCCAGTTCCGGAACTCTTCGATCTTCACTTCGTCGATACTCGACAGCGGTACATCCGCGCCGTAAAAATTGAGTATCGTTGCGAGATAGCCTTGAATCGTACGCCAGGATTTGAGGCCCGCACTCGCAGCGCCATAGGCGACCACAGCTTCGCTCAGCTTATATGCTGACGGTCCAACTGCATTCCCAAGTGCTTGCACGCAGGTACTCGCCGCCGGCACAAGCACTTCGTGGCGAGGCCGTGGCCTCTCGGATCCGGTTGCTACGGTTGGTGTGTTGGCTGCGACCATTGTCTCGGATAATTCGATCGAATCCTTAAACCGTGCGGCCGCCCGGACGGCGTCGTCGCGGTTTGACGCAGGTTCCCCATTCCGATTGAAGGCAATTTTAGAGTATCGGCGCCCGTTATAAATAAATTCTATCCGCCACCGGTTTCGCCGCTTGTCTTTATAGACCGAATCACCGCGCATTCTTATCTCCTACTTTCCTCGACGCACATACTTAGCAGCGGCAGACAATGGATAAATGGGGGGAGCCGAACGTGCGCGCAAGACACCACGTTTCTTGAGGTCATCCAAAAATTTGTCGTTGACCGTGTTCGGAGATATCGATGGAGCAGGAGAATTATTCGTCGTACCCATGCCGCTTGTCCGCAAATTCTCCTCGTAGGCGCGCACTAGATCGAGAGAGATTATCCATGTGCCCGCCGGATTGCAGCCAAGATAGTGTCGTCGCACACGGCGCATCGCCATGTTTCGGCTGCAGGTCCAGCGGGTCATTAGTGCTTCAAGTGAGATCTGATTGGAGTCGCGGCCATTTTGAGCGGTTACATTTGAAGGGTGCGCGTAAGAATTACCCTCCTTCGTGATCTGATCGGCAAACGCAGCTTCGTCTGACGACGTTTCTTTCGCCTTCTCAAAGTCTGGTGCTGCCCGCGTTGCGCAATCCATAAATTGAAAATACCAGCGGGTTCCGGAATGAACGGATAAAATCGTAGCGCTGGCTAGCCGAACTTGATCTTATGATTGTCTTCGTTCCACCGGTTGTCTCCCATAGAGCCACTTTCAGACTGCTCGAAGCCTTCATCATCCGCCGTCGGTCTAGGTGCATCACAAAACTCAACTTCTATATTCTGAGATTGGGTGCGTTGCCCTTGCAGTCCCTGGATGTTCAAACAGATATCAACAGCCGACCTTGCCAACATAGGCGACGCCGCCAAGGCCCGTTCAAGTTTGGCCAACTCCAGCGGCGGCAGCGCATCGTTGTCGATATTTAGTTTAATCGCGGTCTCCGTGCCGATCAGTTGAACTTTGTTTCTGCGGAGAAGTGTTAAAAGAGTGCCGAACGCTTCGCGTTCGAGTTTAAGTTCAGCCCATGCCTGCCGGTAAGCCCGATTGTCCTCAGCCTCCTGAAATGCTGCCTCTTCGGCCTTTTCTTCGAGTTGGAGCCGCATGTCGTTTATTTGTTCTGATCGTTCTAGGACTTCCTGATGAAAATCCCGAAATGGACGGTTAACTGCCTGGGTCATAGTCTTTGGGTTGCCGCGCACAAAACCCAGCGGGGCCATATGCAGGGCGAAGCTCGTTTGAAGGGCCGACAGGTGGTAAGGCCGTCCAAAGATGTCTCGAACCGAGACCTCGCGCTTTTGCCGACCGAGCTTCGTGATCCTGGTGGAAACAGGAACGATAAAGGCGTCGATGTGAGGTGTCGACTCGTCGAGGTCCATGCGAGCCGCTACAAGCCCGTCGCCGAACTCCTTTTTAAGGTAGGCATTCACATATGCCCAAACTGTTTCGACCTTCTGCATGTCGAACCGCGACCCAGGTGCAGGCGGCGCAAAGAAGGCAGGCGTGAAAGTAAACAGGAGGTGCTGGGCAACCGATGCTCCTTTTCTAAACTTTGCCCCTCGCACTTCGACCGAGCGACGTACTGCCTCGCTAAGGTTCAGTGGGTCGTCGGCATATGGCGAGGCGGCCTTGTTTGGCTCTGGAGCGTTGCGATCGCAATGATCCACGCCTGGCCCGATTCGCTTTCCATGGCGCTCGGCACGATTGACGGCCGACAAGCTCTTGAGGCGTCGGGTACGGACGCAGACTTTGGGTGCGTTGGTCATACCCGAATGATACAGGCCGATTCCGGAATGACCGGGACTGTCGTGCATACGTTAGGCCCAATTCGACGGTGCTACAGAAATTCGTACGTAAGTTTTACGCCTCACAAGAGGATAAGCATTTCAAGGGCACAACGCGGCGTCCTAAAAAAAGCTCGGCCGTCCAGAAATCTGCTTAGTAGGTTAAGCACTAAATTTATCAGCTTTAAGACTGCGGGCGTAGACACCGATGGCAGATTGCGAATTGGGAGAACATTTTTCGGGAGGTCTGAAGTAACCTAGTGAAGCACGCTAGCGTAAAAAGTTACGCCGTCAGTTTATATCGCCCAAGACTATTGACCTCCTTTAGTAGGACGGCGCTTGCCGCTCTGGCGCTTTACTCGACGTTTCGGACGACGCTTCTTTTTCGGTAGTTTCAAGGCCGCGTTTGCCAGCTTGCGTGACCGCTTGGGCGATACTGCTGCCGGCGAGAAGATCGCTCCAACCGCCGCGAATGCAACTGCCTTGGCTGTGGAGAACGCGACCTTGGCCGAAGCCTCGGTCGCAAGGTGGCCTGCAAGGGCGATGAAGATCTCGTCGAGCTGGATAGCGTTTATGATCGCATCGATCATTTCCTTGTACCCCCCTTGATGTTTCCCGGTCCAACCTGTGCAAGCGCCGTTTAGTGCGATAGTTGACTGGCGCGTCCATCGCCGATTGCACGGACTATTCGGTCCGCGAGGCGCAGATGGAACCGCCCCATCCGTGCGACCGCCTCAAGTCGTTCGATTGCCTCCGGCCGAATCTCGGGCAGGTCTTCAATCCTAACCTTGAGCTCCTCGGCATACCGCCGGCGTACTTGCTCGAGGATAGCCGCGACATGATCGGGCCCCGGGCGCTGGAGACGGATGACCCGGAGCCTAGTCAGTAGTGGTTGGGGCGTATCCTCGATCGAATTTGATGTGAACGCGAAAGCGACGTCCCTCAGATCCACCTCCGTTCCAAGCCCGTCGTCGTACCATTTCAATCGCGTTGATGGTTCGCACAAGGACAGTAGCGTCTCGTGCACATTTCCATTCCGGCGGCTTCCGCCTGCGCGATCCAATTCCGAATACTGAATGAGTGGGTTGGCACAGCGGCTTTGCGCACATACGGTTACCGCGTGGCTTGGCGACGCGGTCGACCACCCCTTGGACGTACCGCGAAGAGTCCTGTTGTCCGAGGAGCCTGCAAGGTCATACTCGCCGCTTGGTCGCCCTACGAGTTCCGCCGCCCGGCGCATGATGCTATCTTTTCCAATGCCCGCTGGCCCCACCAGCAGGATCGGGCGCATCGACGCGGCCGGGCCGCCGGCTATAAAGGTAGCGATTTCGCCGGTGACCGCCGCTAGGTGGGGAAACTCTATCGCTAGGACGGTCGCAAGTACCTTGGCCGGAACCGACGGCCTCCAGAGCGGTAGCGGAGCGGTCAGGATGTGAAACTCCTCTGCGCCCCCGTCGAGGTGGCGCAAGTTTTTGAGGCGCGGTGCCACGACCCGATGGGTCGTTCCGTCCACTCCCGAACGGCGAAACTGCCCCCATATTTCGGCTAGCGTTAGGGCCTCGTCTGCAGCCGTGAATTCTTTCTGCAGACTATCAAACTGATCCAGCATTGCACGCTGACGTAACCGGTTCTGAACCTCACGGATTGTCCGCTTCAATTCGAACCGTACGGTAAATTCATTGCTTATGCAGTTGGCCCTTTCCGCGCGAGCGTCAAAGCACTCGCTAAGAGCTTGAAACAGTGCTGGTAGCGCAATTGACGATCCCCGAGCCAAGGCGAGCGCTAAGAGCGAACCAATAACATCCGCATTCAATTTCGCCCTCTTTGCTTGGACAGCTAGCGCAAACAGGGTTTCCTTGGACATCTTCCAGAGCTCGATGTCCGGTCCAAGCGCCAACGAAGACCCGGCTGTCTCACGGACAAACGCCGCCATCTGGCGCAAATCATGTGCCAGGAGAAAATCATACGACCCCCTAGTCCAGATCTTGTTGGCCGGTAACTCAGGAAGCGGCTGATCGTCGGTCATCGTTCCCTCATTGATTGGTTCAAGTGCTTTCCATATACTAGTATTAAATACTAGTTTCAAGCAAAATCGCTTCGCATCTCTTGTCTGGTCGGTTATCCGTGGACGGAATGGAGACATTTACTGGAGCTGATTTTCGGGAGTGGCGCTCCGCTCATAGCCTGACGCAAGAGCAGGCTGCGTCCCTGATCGGCGTGACTGTCCACACGGTGCGAACTTGGGAACAAGGCATACGCCCGCCGCCCAAGCATATCGCCATGCTCGTCACACGCCTCGGACCTGAAGACTATCCGCCGAACTCGGGCTCAGCCGGCAATCGACCCGTTGCTATCGCAACAAAAAATCGCCGAACAAAGCCGATCCGGACATAGCAGAGAACTTCACAGTCCTATTGATCCAATGAGCTGCCGCTTGACGACGATCTAGGCCTAATCCAGATCGGAAATGCGATCGCCAACGAATCCAAAAGTTTTTGAGCGTCGCTAGCATTTTCCTAGTTGATAAAATTTGGCCCGTACATACAATCTGATAACGCGTCGTCTAGTACTCAACAATTCAGAGCTGGGTGGGCCGAACGCTTGTCGAAAAGATCGGAACGCGGTCAAAGATGGGATCAAAGCGACCGCTTCGAGAGCATAAATGAAGGCAAGAGTCGAGAGCGTGAGCGTATAAAAACTCTAAAACTGTCACGACAGGTTGCAGTTGAATGTGCGCAGATAAAAAGGTCGGGCGTTTCAATAGGAACTGCCATTCAATATGCGTCAACAAGCGCACCTACCGACTGGAGTTCTGCCGACCAGGGCAGGGCCATTTTGAATGCCATCCTAGATGCAGTCGAGGATGGGGCCGATCGAGCGATACTGGCGTGGCCCTCTCGACCTGGGGGTAGTTTTGTCGCTGCTGCGGTGACGCTTAGAGAAGCTCGGGCGAGCGGAAGATTATCGCATGCAACGTTCGGGCTTTGGCCATGGCGTAACGGCGTTACTTGGGCGGCTCGCTCAATTCTCGTCCACCCCAAGGCCGTTGCACATGCAGCAGCAAAAGCTATTGACGAAATAGCACGAAAAGCGGCTTGGGTTGACACCAAGCTCTCACATGAATCACTTTGTCTGTTAGAAATGCGGCTTCGAGACTTGGTCGCGGTTAACAGCCAGCAAGCGACCGGCCAAAGTGAATCGAGTGTAGTGGTGCGCAGCCCAACTCTACTCGAAACCACTTCGGTATTTGCTCCTCACGAGGCGGCAACTTCTCAGACGTACGTTTCAGATGCCAGTCAAGTGATGCGTAGAGTGCGTGATTACACGCACATGGGTGATAAAAACGCACATTTGGAGAATCATCTTGCAGCAGTCGGTAATCCAGAAAGTACGCCCTTCGCGCTTTTCGGCTTTCCGTTAGCAAGCAAGATTGATCCGATAGTACGATGCCTCAATTACCGAAGATTCAAGTCAAAATTATTGGACGTACTCGTTGTTGATCTGACACGTCGAGGGCGCGCCGAACTTCCCGGCGACTGGGTGTCTCGCTTCTCAATACTGCTTCAGGCACTTGGAGCGGCTGCCGGCCGCCGGCCGCCGGTGGTGGTTCTAACCGAAGATGCATTTACATATCGAACTGCAACTCGTGCGCTTCGAAGGCATAACGCAACCCTCAAGCCCATTCGTCCGATGCCTATCGAAATGGGCGCTTACATTCCAGAGCCTGGCCTATTTGGTCCAGAACCAGCACTTCCAACGGCACTTCCAGCGATCCCCGTTGAAGCTGATATCAAAGATGCATCACTGGCAGTCCTCCGAAAGGACTTAATTGCACTTGGCCGAAATTTCAGAGAAACCGGACAGGTTGCAGCGGCGGACGGGGTCTCGAAAGCACTTGCTTACGTTAGGCGCTGCGCTTCGCTGCCGATTGGCCTACGTGAAGCTCGAGAAGTCGCCGATATTCTCCATAACACCGATGACGATGTCGATGTCGCTGTGCGGAGCCTGTTTAGGCCAAAGATGGCACTCAGCCCATTGGCTAGTGCGGCAGACTTGGTACCCCAGTTCGGGACAGAGGTGCGTCGGCTCGTTGCAGACATTGAGCGTAGAGTAGCGTCCTGGGACGACGAGACTCCCGTCTCCGCAAAGTTACTGCAAGTACTTCAGGATCCCAGTTGGAATTCCAATTCCACACTCATCACCATCCCAGATCGTCGGACTTGTGATGTCTACTTGGGCTCAGAGCGCGCACTACAAATACAATGCCATGTTGGAGATCATCGAGGGCTTGGTACTCGCCTGAAGTCCTCGTGCCCTAAGCGGCTAATTGTTCTAGGACCAACCCCCGATGTGGTTCGCGCGTTGCTAACCACGCCAATATCGCCCGAGCGAGTTCTTTTCCTAGGGGACGCAGCCGGAACCGCTCTGCTGACTGCCGAGCTTGCTCCAATCGGGCGCTTAGCTGCATTTTCTGCCCTTGCCGGACGCGCCACGGCAATGGCCGCCGCCCTACAACGGGGTGGCGCTGACGAACAACTCGATCTTGCAGAAGCGGAATTCCGCGTTTCGGCAACAATGCCAGAGGGTGAGATCGATTTTACTAGGTCCGGTGAACTCTATCAGGGCGAAGTCATTAGGCTGGAGACGCGTCGTCGACATCGAATCGTATATCGGCCAACTAGCGATATTCTTGTGTTTTCACCTGGAGAGATCCGGCCATTCGAACGAAAACAAGCGCGTGATATTCGTCCTGGCGACCGAATTCTAGTTTTCGACTCATCTATCCGCGAGCCAATTCGAAGGGCAATCGCCGGTTCTCGAGAGAGCCTTAAGAATCTTGAACTCTATCACAACCGAATCATATCCATCCGCACATCAACTGCGGGCGCACAGGACATCGATAAAGCACGTCAAGTGCTAGCTAGAATGCGTGTAATTGATCCAGCAATTTCTGAACAAGAAGTTCCAAATATTCTTCGCTGGCTTACCGTCGACAAAGCCAATCGTGGGGCTGATGGGGGACGGCAACCAAGGGCCGCGCGCGACTGGCACCGATTTAGCGTGTTTATGCAAGCCGTCGGCGTCGATTCGCATTCAACAAATTTATACTGGCGAGCGGCAATTGTTCCTGCGCGCTCCTATCGCATACAAGAGGGATATCAATTTAATCAGCGTGTTGTTCAATTCATTTTAGATCCTGAAGGCGTGGCATCAGGACCGAATGCTTGGAAGGAAAAGCAACGTCTCTGGCAGCTCGTACTCGATGCCGTCGACGAAGTCGTCGGCACCCAACTGGACTCCATTGGGGGAACGCAGGCCAAATGACAGAACCAAGCACAGTGGCAAGTTTGAATTGGGATGAGCGGCAACTCTTGAAGGAGGCCGTTTGCGATGCACTGCTAGAGCGTACACGACGCATCGTATCTGGCGAAGGTGTGCTTGGCGCAGTAATTCTCGGGGAAAAGCCCTCACGCACCTTATCTAGTGGATTTATTCTTCCACGCTTAAATGAAGACGGTGATGACGAGTCTAGTGACATCAATATTTCAACTCATGGGCTGGATTTTAGGATTCGCGCTGCTGATGGAACGCTCCGGATACATGTTGGATTGTCCGTCTATGTCCGAGCGTTGCCAAGTGCCGCTGAACTCTTTTCTCGAGACGGAAGACTCGTTCCACGAGCCGACTTCAACGACGCAGCGCGCCAACTAGCTAAGGTTCAAATCAATCAACGATCCACTGCGGAAATACCTTCGGGAACACCAGCGGTAGAGAGAGCTGCACGGCGCGCATTGATTTCCCGTGAAGTCTATATTTCGATGGGGGTCGGCGTTCCACACACGGCTGATCTTCCGGGCGGAGATGAGCGTGAAACGGCGGAAGTAGAAAATGGAGTTCCTCCATCGCGGGTAATGAACGGCCGCCTCCAAATTCCGGATCATCTCTCTCGACGATACGATATCCCGAAGAAGTGGATAAGATTGCCAGTTAGCGTCCAGCCGCTTGAGTTGCCTCTACCGTGCGATGCTGAGCGATGGGTTGTCATTGTTTCCGAACATCGAGTCCAATTACTACAGGCAGTACGAAGCGCCTATTCAAACTGGATTTCTTCTGCAACCGGACAAAGTGAAGCGTGGCGAGATATCCATCCCCCCTCTGAAGCCTTCTGGGATGCCGATGCATGGAATCGGTTCTTGGTGGCGGCACGAACCGTAGTTCCCAGCGATTTAGATCTAGTTCCTGATTTTGATATTCAGCTTCTTGTTCAACCTTTGCCTGAACTACTTGAGCAACGGACGCATTCAATTCGAGTAGCTCTCGAGAATTTACGGGAAAGCGATGCCAACAAAGAATGTGGTGTGTTCAATGTCGAGTTAACAATTGAATTGCCTGATCAGGCGCTCGGTCCGATGCGGCTTGAACGCGTTCGACGCAGTTATCATTTGGCTGGCTTTATGACTATGCCGGCGATCGGGGTGAACGGCGGTGTTACAGATATCGGGAATAGTGAAGGCATCCGACATCTAAAAACGACGTGGATGCCGCGATATGTGTTGCCTCGTGTACAAGCGACAGAAATTTCGTCGCTGGTAACCGCATATCACGAGCTCGCGAATGAAGTGACCGATCTGAGGCAGCTTTTGGCACTCCCCGAGGCAATGGCTAATTGGATCGAATCCATTGCTCGGCAAACGGAGCTTTCGGCCCCAGGTGAAGCAGGAAGCGCGGACGATGAGGCGGCCCAACTGAGCCGCTTTCAAAGTGATTTGTCCGCTTGGCGAAGCGAGGCGACTCGTATTCGAGCAGGGATCAATCTACTTGTTGCCTCGCAGCAAGCATGGCAACGGGATAGCGCTTGTATGGCGAGCGCGCCTTATCGAGCGTGGCTACTTTTAAATCGTACATTTACATCCGCTGCCTCGGCTCGAAATGGCGGGCCTCCACCAGGTTGGCGTCTTTTTCAGCTTGCTTTCATTTTGGCGCACATTCCGACTTTTGCCTCCCGGATACCTGAGTATGAAGGAAGCTTCGATGCTTCCTTCGACGAAGACTCCGCCAGCCTTCTCTATATGGCGACCGGCGGCGGCAAGACTGAAGCGTTCTTCGGGATACTCGTCTATGCCCTATTTCTCGACCGTCTAAGAGGTAAGCATCGGGGCGTCACTGCGATGATGCACTACCCTTTGCGTCTTCTGACGGTACAGCAGGCACAACGCCTCGCGCGACTTCTTGCGCGAGCGGAACTTGTTAGACGTAGCGAATCATTGAGTGGAAGTGCGTTCGAGATTGGCTTCTGGGTCGGCGGTACAAACACTCCAAACGCTACCGAGAAGCGTCCCGGGGAATTGATAGATTCTCTTCGCTGCATACCTGCATGGAATCATCCCCGAGGGCGCAATGAAGCAGCACTTGAAGCCAGTCAGGAGCGCGTCGATCGCGAATACATAGCGGCGAAGTCTGCTTGGAACAAACTCCCCATCTGCCCATTTTGTTCATCTCCTCACGGAACTGCACTACGGCTATTTCCGGAGCGCCACAATCGCCTTGGCATCGTTTGCGTTAACGCAGCATGCGAATGGAACCGCATTCAAGAACCAACCCCTTGCGAGCCGCTTCCGTTTCTGCTTGCTGACTCGGACATCTATCGTAGCGCCCCATCCGTTTTGCTTGGAACGATCGACAAGCTTGCACTCCTTGGACAGAGCATCACAACTATCGACAGAATCTCCGGCATGTTCGGCCTGGCCAGATGGATTGAAGGAGGCTCTGGTGGATCGCTTCATATGCCAAGCGGAGTAGCTGCAGGTGGGCTACCGCCCGCAGGCACTCAGCGAGTAGCACCTGCATTCTCAGAGGGTGTCGAAGTTTTCTTTGACCCATTCCCAAGCCTTATCGTCCAAGACGAAATGCACTTATTGGAGGAGAGTCTCGGGACATTCGGTGGGATCTTCGAAACCGGGCTACTTGCTTGGCTCGCGCGGCTAGCGCCCATTCTCGGAACAAGAGTTTGTCGAGTTCCAAGTGCACCAGATCATCCGAGGCTACCCCATATTGTTGGGGCTACAGCAACCGCAGCAGATGTCTCCAAGCACACACGAGCGCTTTATCAGAGGCGTGTAGTTCAGTTTCCGCATCCTGGCCCTGCGCTCCACGGCGGATTCTACACACATATGGCGAATTTTGAACCGGGAGGAGATGCGGCGTCAGCTCGACGCACCTCCATCGGGACAGCGCGCGGCAGAGAAGCTGCCGCACCATGGGGACGTGTATATGCCAGCCTGATGACGAATGGCCGGCTCCATACCGTAACAACGCTGTCGGTACTGGCCGCACATGCAGCAACGATTACACGGTGGCAGCGAGACCTTTCATCCTCAGATGAGGCGCGTCGAGAGCGAGCTGCCAACGAAGTATTGAATAGCATTTCTGACGCGCCGTGGTCCGACGGCCGCCGGGCGGCTGTAACTAGTGCGATAAATGGCAGGCGCTACGATCAACTGGCAGAATTAGTTGATTTGTATCGTATTCAACTCACTTATGTAACAAACAAGAAGGGTGGAGATCAGATACTTTCAGCTTTGGAGACGGAAGTACGTGAAGTGCATGCTGCGATGGGGCCCGAGTATTCAATATCGGCATTTCAGATGGAGTTGATATCGGGCGGGGTCGATATCGGCGGCATTCAATCTGTAATACGGGCTGCAGAGCGTCGTTTTGATCCAATGCACGATGATATCGCTGGGGCACTCAGGGGAATAGTTGCAACCTCAGCCATTTCACATGGTGTTGATGTCGAAGCATTTAATGCTATGGCATTTGCCGGTATGCCGTCAGATATTGCCGAGTATATCCAAGCATCTTCGCGTGTAGGCCGCACACACGTTGGCTTCTCACTTCTCGTACCAACGCCGCAGACCAGAAGGGACAGATTCGTTGTTGAAGTACACGAGTCCTTTCATCGACTTCTAGAGCGAATGATATCTCCGCCGGCCGTTGAGCGATGGGCAGATCGGGCTATTGAGCGGACTATTCCATCCTTGGTGCAAATGTGGCTTGCTGGCGTACGCCATCAAGTTAGGTTTGTTGCTGCATCAAGTGAGCGGAAGGCGCAAATCGCACTTCCTACTACTGTCGAGCAGGTCGAGAATCTGCTTCGCGATAGTTCTGCATTTAATGAATGTGTCGGATTTGTCGCAGAAGCCGTCGGTATCGGCGCTGCAACTGGTGCCCCGACGAATCCTGTTTATTACGCTGACCTCGTAAGAGGTAGCGTTGC
>Ga0315907_10000918_pt1 | contig 40251 bp, 35 predicted proteins | sample LakEriMetagenome_3_FD_203525 | JGI IMG/M metagenome (GOLD analysis project Ga0315907, IMG submission 203525) | Freshwater fungal communities from buoy surface, Lake Erie, Ohio, United States - Buoy 12 MA123 | ecosystem: Environmental > Aquatic > Freshwater > Lake > Lake biofilm | place: USA...
GGCTATCAACATGGCTTGGCTCCCGAGGTCGATTGCGAGGACTCTATCAATTCTTGCAGAACCGCTCGGGCTATGAAAAGGGGATAGCGTTTAGGGTCTATGCAATCGTCCGGGATGCGACAACTAGCAATGGGCTGGTTGATGTTGGCAAACTGGCCGTTGTTTTCTCGGCCCTATTGCCATATGAAGGGCAGCGTATAAGGGATGGACATAAGGGAACACTAGGCTGAGGCTATGGGGCTGGCGGAGGCACGATTAGTCATTAATTACTTACACGCATTTCGGAAAATTAGCTAACTTTAGGGCTGCGGCAGTTATTAATGTCCATGAATACTAGGAAATTTTTCCATGAAATAGCAGCCGGTTATGCTTAACAAAAGAGAAGCTTGAAACCTAGATTATTGCAAGTTGATCGCACGGGATACCAAAAAGAGTTATAAAAATAATTTATCAACATTTCATCTTAAAGTCTGCGTCAAACCAAAAATTAAGCACCACTTCACTCAATAATATTACCACACATAAGCTTTGTACTTGTTTAAAATTGATCTACAAACCCCTTTAGGATATCTTTCGGATGCATGCAGAAAAACCGCTTTTGCGAGACAGATAATAAACCTATTGGTAGAAATCAATCCCACGGGATTTGATGCAATATTCGATGAATTGGACACATCTTTCACCGACAATAATCTCTGCAAAACACCAATCGATTTTGATGAATCCTTTTCAAAGACCCAAACCCCTCCTCGGAATTGATAATTTATTTCTGCCCGTATTTCTGGCGGATTGTATTTTAAGGTAGATCCAACAAGGAATTGTTTGTGCTCTGCCAAATAGATTGATGTGGCTGCATACTCGACAAGATCAGCATTTGCTTGACGACTAATTTTGTCTATCAACTCTTCCCAAAGTTGCCACGCATTTTGATGAGACCCCCCGGTTTTTGGTTTTTTCGTTAATTTAAGAGTTTGTGTTTGGTCGTCGTAAACCATAATATACAAGCCGCTAGATATTTGGAATTGTGGCTTGGAACCATAATTACTCCTCTCAATGCATGCAATGCTATTGGAATCCAGATTTGTGAGACTTACACCTGTTAATCGAAGCAAATAATGCACAGCGAAGTACGCTGCGTAGTAGTTTTCAATTACCTGCCAGGATGCATTTCTTGGCTGCTTTTGTGTAGATCTCTCGAAGCTAACCCTTGATGCCAGCAAGAACTTGTTTGCTTCACCTGCGAGCAAGCGATATAGCAAATTTACATCAAGGATTTGCAGCTCAATCTCAATAACATTATCGTTACTTTTAGATATAGTCCTGGTACTGAACTCTAGTTCATCTAGTTTTTCAACTAAACGCTCATTCGAATTTTGGCGCACAGCAAGAGTGCCCTGAACAAGCAAAGGGCTAAGCAATCGAATGGTTCTTTTGATATCCATCAGATGGTAAGATTTCGACGAAGAAGTTTTCGATCAAGTATTTCCACTGATCTCAGGTAGGCTTTTGAATTTGCTATTTCTTGAAATGAACCAGGAAGTGAGCGAAGCAGATATTTCTTATGCTCGCTGATTTTTTCCAAATCTTCACTGTTGCCATCTGAAATCATACTTATGATTGCTCGAGAATGCGCCATAAGGATCTTGAAAAGTGTCGCCCTAGTTATTGCTGAGGAAAGATCAAAATTATGATCTTCCGATACATCGTTGGCCGCAATAAGAAATGCATTGATTATTTTGTAAAGTCGATCAGTATTTGAAATATTGAACTCCTTGAGCATTGGCCTCATGGAATCGTAAAAGGTAACTTTTGAAATTTTTCCACGCTGCTTGTCTATTCGGCTCAGCTTGTTGAAGAGATAACTATCTGCCTCTATTTCAAAGCAAGTAAAAACTTCATCAAGAAGTCTTTCATCGTCAGACTCCCTATCCGCGAGACGCTTGATGTCAAGAAGCAATTCTTTGGGAACCGGCTTCTGCAGTGTATTAATATCTATAAATATTCTTGCCTCCTGCATCGGATTTAATCCATTATATATAATGACAGGTACGCGGTATTTTACACCTTCATTAAGAAGTTTCCTGAATCCGAAAACTCGATGCTGGCCATCGAGAATTAAGAAAGAGCTTTGCGAATCATTGAAGGTGATGGTCTTGTTTTTTGAGTTGTAAGATAACTCTGATTCGATTTGTGCAGAAAGTATAATACTGGAAGGTATGGTTCCACCAGCAAGAATATAGTCAGCAATTGATTGGGCGCGAGATTCATCCAATGTGCGCTGAAAACCCATGACTGGGTCATCTTCGCGTGGATTTGTTGAGCAAGTTATAGCTACTAGCTCTATCTCCATAGTGCCTGAATAAAACTTATGCTCACCTTGGGTGATAAGTGTTACGGATATATTTTGCTTTGCCATGATAGCTGCTTCCAATTTTTAAGCGTAGCAAGATTATTTGAACGATTAATAAATTTTATTAATTTTAGGCGATTTTATGAATATTAAGGAAATCATAATTTATTAAATTTGCGCTTTTGATTAATCTCCAAATACGCCTCATCAGTAAACAAATCGGTACATTGAATCATTGCATATTTGTCAAGTTGACTTATAAATATACGCGCATTATCTTCCGGACTTCTCGAAACTAAAAACATTTTATCCACTCCGATCACAATAAAACCAAGATCAACTCGCTCAATTATTTCATCTCTTAGGCCTGAATGACGGTATCTCACAGACTCTAGATACACGATTTCATCGCAGTGAACAATCTTGATTGAATGAAATTCTGGCCTAATGTAATTCGAATACTTCCTCTTTAGATCTGGAAGCATTTCTACACCACCATTTACTCCAAAACGAGAAATCAGAAAACCATTCGACTCCTCCATCAATCCAATAATTGCCTGTCGAATGGGAATTCGAAAAAATTCCCGATTTGGCTGATGGCGATATTCATCAAAACGCGCATGCAATCGCTTTTCAACAAAATTGCAGTCTGTAACGAGCTCATAATAAATGACTATGAAATCGTCTGGCACCCCTGTACCGCGTAACTCTTTCGCACGCTGTTCAGGCGTGCGCTCACTCAACCCAATTTTGACCAAGCCTCGCAGGGCGGGATTAATCATCACATAAACAAATCCAATACGCATATTAGCAAGTAAAAATAAAATTTACCATATTTTATTATTAACCTTACCACTGAACGGAAATTAAATTTCGATTGCAAATATATATTAAAAATATCAAAACATAAGAATTATCGCAAATCCCACGAACTTATGCCGAGAAAAATATAGTCATAAATCGTGAAAATACAGATGTGCAGACATTCACGTTTGGGCCCCAGGCACTCGCCTTTAGACCCCAAGCTAGCGTACACAAGTTGGCTCGTCTCAACTGGTGAAAACCGCGACGCAAGTCAACCCATCAAAATTAATAGCTACCAATCCTTACCAAATATGCGCCAAAAGCTAAAAATACTCAGATTTATCCCCTGCGACGCTTGTCCAGTAGCCTCAATGCGCCTTATCCCAATTAACCCCCACCCCCACCTCGGCTAGTAGCGGCACCTTTAGCACCGCCACCTCGGCCATCAGCCGGGGGATGTGGGTTTTGACCCAATCCACCTCAGCCTCGGGCAGTTCAAACACCAGTTCGTCGTGCACCTGCATGACCATTTTGATGTGGGGTTTGTGGGCGTCTAGCTCTTTTTGCACGGCCACCATGGCCAACTTGATAAGGTCGGCTGCTGTGCCTTGCATGGGGGCATTGATGGCGGCGCGCTCTGCGCCTGCGCGGCGGGGGCCGTTGGGGGAGTTGATTTCGGGCAGGTACAGGCGGCGGCCCATCACAGTTTCTACATAGCCTTTGGCTTTGGCGGTGGCTTTGGTGCTGTCCATGTAGTGGCGCACGCCGGGGTAGCGGTCAAAGTAGCGGGCGATGTAGTTTTTGGCGGCGGTGTTGTCTATGCCCAAGTTTTTGGCCAGGCCAAAGCTGCTCATGCCGTAGATGAGGCCAAAGTTAATGACTTTGGCGTAGCGGCGCTGTTCGCTGCTGACTTGATCAACAGGCACGCCAAACACTTCGGCGGCGGTGGCACGGTGTACGTCCAGCCCTTCGCGGAAGGCGTGCAGCAGGGCCTCGTCACCGCTCAGGTGGGCCATGATGCGCAGCTCGATCTGGCTGTAGTCGGCACTGGCAATGACGCAGCCTGGGGGGGCCACAAAAGCCTCGCGCACGCGGCGGCCTTCGGGGGTGCGGATGGGGATGTTTTGCAGGTTGGGGTCGTTGCTAGACAAGCGCCCGGTAACGGCCACGGCCTGTGCGTAGTGGGTGTGTACGCGGCCTGTGCGGGGCAAGGCCATTTGCGCCAGTTTGTCGGTGTAGGTGCCTTTGAGCTTGCTGAGCGACCGGTGCTCCAAGATTTTGGCGGGCAGGGGGTAGTCTTCGGCCAGTTTTTCTAGAACTTCTTCGTCGGTGCTGCGGGCGCCTGTGGCGGTTTTTTTGATGACGGGCAGGCCCAGTTTGTCAAAAAAGATCTCGCCCAGTTGCTTGGGGCTGCTGAGGTTAAAGGGCTGGCCTGCTATGGCGTAGGCGTCGTTTTCTAGCTGCACGATGCGCTGGCCCAGGTCGTGGCTTTGGGCGGCCAGGGTGGCGGCGTCTATCAGCACGCCGTTGCGCTCGATGCGGTACAGGGTTTCGCTGCTGGCCATTTCTAGCTGGTACACGGCACGCAGTTTGTCGTCGGCCTGTAGTTGGGGCCACAGGGTGTTGTGTACGTCCAGGGTTTGGTCGGCGTCTTCGCAGGCGTATTCGCTGGCGCGGGCTACATCTACTTGGGCAAAGGGTATTTGGTGGGCGCCTTTGCCGCACAGGTCTTCGTAGCTGATGCCGCTGCGCCCCAGGTGGCGCTGGGCCAGGCTGGCAAGGTTGTGGGGGCGGTGTACCTCTAGCACGTAGCTTTGCAGCATGGTGTCGTGCACGTAGCCTTGTACCTCGATGCCGTGGTTGGCAAACACATGGCGGTCGTATTTGACGTGCTGGCCCAGCTTGTGGCGGGTGGGGTCTTGCAGCCAGGGCGTAAGGCGTGCAAGTACTTCGTCAAAGGGCAGTTGCTCGGGGGCATCTGGCCCGGCGTGGCGCAGGGGTATGTAGGCGGCCTCGCCTGCTTGCACGCTCAAGGATATGCCGACGATTTCTGCGCGCATGTCGTCGAGCGAGGTGGTTTCGGTATCAAGCGCGACCAGGGGCGCCGCTTGGATGCGGGCCAGCCACAGATCAAAGTCGGCCCAGGTCAAGATGGTGTGGTACTGGGTTTGCCTTGCCGGGGCTGGGGGGGTGCCAACGTCAGGGGCATCGGCCGGGGCGGCAAACAAGTCGCCAGTATGGCCGCGCCCAGCGGGGGTGTTGGCTGCATCGGCAGCGGGTGCTTGGGCGGGGGTTGCGGCGTGGGCCGCTTGCAGGCTGCGTGCAAGGCCTTTAAAGCCGTATTTTTCATAAAAATCGGCCAGTACCGCAGTATCTACGGGCTTTATAGCTATAGATTCCATAGCAGGCAAACCAGGCACATCGGCAGACAAGTCGCAGTCTGTTTTGATGGTGAGCAACTGTCGCCCTGTGGGCAGCCAGCCCAGGGCTTGGCGCAGGTTCTCACCCGCCACGCCTTTGATCTCGTGGGCACGGGCGACCAGGGCGTCTAGGCTGCCGAACTCTTGCAGCCACTTGGCAGCGGTTTTGGGGCCTACTTTGGCAACACCGGGCACGTTGTCTACCGCGTCGCCCACCAGGGTTTGGTAGTCCACCATCAAATGGGGTGGCACGCCAAACTCTGCCGTTACACCAGCCACGTCGCGGCGCTTGCCGCTCATGGTGTCGATGATGGTGATGTGGGGGTTGACCAGTTGCGACAGGTCTTTGTCGCCGCTGGATATGGTGACCTCTACCCCCTGGGCAGCGGCAATATGGGCCAAGGTGCCTATGACGTCGTCGGCCTCTACGCCGGGGGTGGCCAGCACATGCCAGCCCAGCAGGCGCACTACCTCATGAATGGGCTCAATTTGGGCACGCAGGTCGTCGGGCATGGGCGCGCGGTGGGCCTTGTACTCAGGGTAAATGGCGTCGCGAAAGGTGGGGCCGCTGGCGTCGAACACGCACACAGCGTAGTCGGCATGCACCTCTTTGCGCAGGGCCTGCATCATATTGATCATGCCGCGTATGGCCCCCGTGGCGGGGCTGCTGGAGTCGCCCGGCACGGCACGCAGGTCGGGCATGGCATGAAACGCTCGGTATATATAGCTGGAACCATCGACCAGCACCAGGGATTTAGGCTTGCTCATGCCGCGCATTGTGCATGTGCGGGAGGGGCTTTTGGTCTAAGGGCCCCCTGGGGCAGGCGCCTACAATCAACGCCATGTTTGCAAACCGCCCCCTACCCCTTGCCGCATGGCCCCTGTTGGCCTTGTTGTGCTGTGCGCCCGCTTGGGCGCAGAGCAATGTGCCCGCCAGCCCCACGCCCACCAGCAATACCGAGCGCCCTGGCGACCGCAACAACCAGCGCACCGAAGTGATCGAGCACGAAGACGCGGGCAGCCGCATCAATGAAGTGCGCGTGGGGGGGCAAACCCAAAGCATTACGGTGCAGCCCAAAGTGGGTGACATGCCCGCTTACGAGGTGCAGCATTCTGACGGGGTGCGCAACCGCCCAGGCAGCCGCAATGGGTCTGAGTCCACCACCGGCCCCCGGGTGTGGAATGTGATGAAGTTTTAAGCATGCAAGACCCATTGAGGCTGTTGACGTTTGGCAGCCTCTGCCGTTTTGCACTTTTACCTGCCCATTTGCCGATACCGACCTGAGCCATGGCCGTTTTTACCGAAGTCTCCGAACTAGAGGCGCGCGAACTGTTGCGCCGCCTGCAACTGGGCGAACTCACCGAGTTACGCGGCATTGAGGGCGGTATAGAGAACACCAATTACTTTGTGACCAGCGACCAGGGCGCTTTTGTACTGACGCTGTTTGAGCGGCTGACGCATGCCCAGCTGCCGTTTTATTTGCACTTGATGAAGCATTTGGCGCACAAGGGCATCCCGGTGCCCGACCCGCGCCCCGATGCGCATGGCGACATTTTGCTAACGGTGTGCAACAAGCCTGCGGCGCTGGTGAACCGCCTGCGCGGCAAAAGCCAGTTGGCCCCTGGGGTGGTGCACTGCGGTGCGGTGGGCGACATGCTGGCCCGCATGCACTTGGCCGGGCGCGACTACGACCGCCAGCAACCCAATTTGCGCGGCCTGGCGTGGTGGAACGAAACAGCCCCCGTGGTCAAACCCCACCTGGACGCGCCACAAGCTGCCCTGCTGCAAGCCGAGGTGGCCTACCAAAACCACATAGCAGCATCGGCCAGCTGCGCCGCCCTGCCCCGTGGCCCGGTGCATGCAGACCTGTTCCGCGACAACGTGATGTTTGACGGCGACACGCTGACCGGGTTTTTTGACTTTTACTTTGCAGGCACCGACACCTGGTTGTTTGACTTGGCCGTGTGCCTGAACGACTGGTGCATTGACCACGCCACCGGCTTGCACGCAGACGCCTTGGCGCACAGCATGCTGGCCGCCTACCAAGCGGTGCGCCCTTTGACCGCTGCCGAGCGCGACCTGCTGCCCGCCATGCTGCGTGCCGGTGCCTTGCGGTTTTGGATATCGCGCCTGTGGGACTTTTACCTGCCGCGCGAGGCATCCATGCTCAAGCCCCACGACCCCACGCACTTTGAGCGGGTGCTGCAAGGGCGCATTGCACAGCCCGTGCGGCTGTAACCCCCGTTTGCATAGGAGACCACGATGAAACTGCGCCTTGTAACGGCTGGCACCGGTGCTGCCTGGGTCAACCTGGGGCTGCGCACTTTTTTGAAGCAGCCGATTGCGCTGAGCTCAGTATTTTTCTTGGGCATGCTGGTCATGATGGTGATATCGGCAGTGCCCGTGGTGGGCTCTGTGGTGGCCACTGCGCTGGCCCCGGCAGTTACTGTGGCCATGATGGTGGCCACCGCACAAGTCACGCAGGGCCAAAGGCCTATGCCTTGGGTGTTGTTGTCGGCGTTTCGCAGCAGTGCGGGGCAAACGCGGTCTATGGTGATTTTGGGCGCCTTGTTTTCTGCGGCTATTTCGGGTGTGTTTGCGCTCAGCGCTTGGGTCGATGGCGGCCAACTGCTGGGTGTAATGCAAGGCACCGTCAAATTCACGCCCGAGCTGGCCAAGGAATCTGCTTTTCGCAATGCCATGTGGCTGATGCTGGGGCTGAGCATGGCAGTGTCGGTGTTGATATGGCATGCACCGGGGCTGATTCACTGGCACAAGGTCACGCCCATCAAGGCTTTGTTTTTTAGTGCTGTGGCTTGTGTGCGCAATGGCGGTGCCTTTTTGATTTACGGCGTAGTGGCAATGGGCTTGATGATCGGCTCTAGCATGGCCATTAGCGTGGTGGGCGGCATTTTGTTGGCATTAGGTTTGCCCAGCATGGTCGTAATGAGTTTTTTAATGGTGCTGACGGTGATGGTGGTGGTAATGGTGACGGCATCGCAAGTGTTTAGTTTTCGCGATAGCTTTGAAGCGCCCGGCACGGCAAATGATTTGTCACCCGAAACGCCGGAGCCACCGGCTACATCTGACGAACCACATTAAGCTGCCCTGATTGCATTGCGCAGCCCAAGAAAGGTTGCGGTTGTATGAGGGTTTTGCATAAAAAGCCTTAACAAACAGCAAACAGCAAAAAAAAGCCCGTGCATCACTGCACGGGCTTTTTGGTTTATGCAGCGCTCAGATCAAGTGCCAATCTTGCCGCCATCGTTTTTGGTGATGACGATGGTGGCAGAGCGTGGGCGGCGGCCAGCGCCGTAGCCCGCGTTAGATGGCCACTGGCTGGTGTACTTGGTGGGGTCGGCAACATCTGCCATGGCGGTGGTCTCACCAGGGTGCTGGATGTTCACAAAGATGGCCTTGCCGTCTGGCGTTTCTGCCAAGCCTGTGATCTCGCAAGCAGCGGGGCCTACCAAAAAGCGCTTCAAGGTATCTGCAGTTGCGGCCTTGCCTACCGGGGTGGTTACGGTAAAGGTGCTGCCGTCGGTCTTGGTGTAGGTCAAGGTTTTGCGCGCACCGTCACCCACTTGGCCGGGCACGGCGGCCAGCATCATGCAGTTGGTTACGTCGGTGTAGGCACCGTCGTCGGTTTGGATCCAGCAAATGCCTGTGGACTTGCTGAACACCAAGCCGTCGGGGCTAGAGAAGTCTTGGTCTGCCGTGAGGGCGGACAAATTGACCAGGTCGCGGTTGGCACCCGCTTCGGCACCAAACAGGTACACGTCCCAGGTAAAGGCGCTCACGCTGCTGCCTTCTTTCATGCGCACCATGTGGCCGTTGGGGTTGCCATTTTGAGCGCTGCTGCCTTTCATGTCGGTGTAAGCGCGGGGGTTGGCAGCGTCGGGCTGGTACTGGCTACCAGTGGGCTCAATGCGGCGGTTGCTGTTGTTGGTCAGGGTAAAGTAAATCTCGCCATTGGCGGGGTTAACGGCGTTCCACTCGGGGCGGTCCATGCGGGTGGCGCCCACGGCGTCTGCAGCCAAGCGGGTGTTGATGGCGATGTCGCCTGCGTCTTCAAAAGCGTAGGTGGTGTAGCCAGCTACGGCTGGGTTGCCCATGCTCAGCTCTACCCACTGGCCTGTGCCGTCGGCATTGAACTTGGCCACGTACAGCTTGCCGCTGTCGAGGTATTTGTCGCCCACGGCCATGCGGTCGGTGGCGTTGGCGTCGGCAGCGCTCCACAGGGCGGTGGATACAAACTTGTAGATGTATTCGCCACGCGAGTCGTCGCCCATGTAAACGCTCAGGGGCTGGCCCTCTACAACCTTGCCAAAGGCGGCGCTTTCGTGCGCAAAACGGCCCAGGCCGGTGCGCTTTTTGGCGCTGCGGGTTTTGTCGTAGGCGTCAATTTCTACGATGTAGCCCATGCCGTTCATCTCGTTGCGGTAGTCGTCGCTGCCATTGGTGGATGTGCCCAATTTGCTGTTGTTCCAGCGCTGGTATTGGTCTGCACTGCCACCGGTTTCCCAGCCGTGGCGCGATGCAGCGCCTTGGTTGCGGCCATAGCGCTTAAGCGAGGTCACGCTTTTGTCGTTGCCACGGGCTGCATCGTCTGCCGCGCCACGGGTGAAGTAACCAAACCAGTTTTCTTCGCCCGTCAAAAACGTGCCCCATGGGGTTTTGCCGGTACCGCAGTTGTTCAGGGTGCCTCGTGTGCGTGTGCCGTCAGTGGAATAGCTGGTCACCATTTGCTTGTGACCACGGGCGGGGCCTGCAAGCTCAATGGGGGTGAGCGCTGTGAGCCTGAAGTTAAACGCCGAGTCTTGCACGTAGCGCCACTGGCCGCTGGCTTGCTGGGCCACTTCGATCACGGCCACACCGTGGATGGCGACTTCTTTGTCGACCTCAGCCGCAGGGCGGGGCAAGGTAGAGGTGCCTCCATTGGCATGCAAGAAGAAGGACGACAGGCGCTCGTCGGTAGTGGCCTCGTGGTTGATGGCCAAAAGACCGCGTGTGGTGGATGCATCGCTGCGCTGGCCGTTGCTGCCCAGGCCAAACCATTCCATGCCGTCATGGTGGTCGCCTGCGCGTTGCTCCATATTGGTGTCGGTGCCATCATTTTTGTAGGCAGCCACACCAGCGGCAATAGGGTCGCCCAAAGCAAACAGCACGCTGGCGGTGTAGCCAGTGGGCACGCTTACGCGGTCGGCCAAGCTTTTTGCCACGGCGGTAAAGCCCAGCAGTTGTGGCGCTGGGGCGGGTGCGGGGTCGTCACTGCCGCCGCATGCGCTAACACCCAAGCCACCCAACAAAGCCGTGCCCATGGTGCCCACACTGCCACGCAACAAGCCACGGCGCGACAGGCGTGCGCCCAGCACCGCTTCAAACGTAGGGTTGCCTGAATGGTTGGAGTCTTCGTTGTTGAAATCTACAGCCTGCAAAGGTGCAGGGGTGCGGTCGGTCATGGCTTGCCTCATCAGTGGTTGGGTTGCTAAACCCCGCCAGCGTAAAAACCAGGCATGACACGTTCGTGAAGCCTGCAAGGCAGATGTGTGACAGCGCTGCCTGTGCTGCCCCTCCCAACACTGCCGCAAACGGGTTAAAGGGCCGCTTGAGGGGGTGTTTTTAGATTTTTTAAGCTTTTTCGCGACTATGCCTTAGTAAATCAAGCACTTATAGCTATCAAAATAATAGCGTTTAACCTAGAAACGGCAGCTGGACTTGCCCGAGTGGGCTGTCAGGGAACCTGTGGACTCTCTCAAGAGCCTGAGCCCTGGAAACCCCGTAGCGTCTTCTCGAGCTCTGGAGATGCAATTTGGTCCAAGCTCCGCATGGCCCCCTCCAGGTAGGCCATGTCCTTTTGAGACGCACCGAACTTCTCGAAAAACGGCTTCCACGCACGCGCCACCAGCCACACCTCGTGCAGCGCCTTCAGCGCTTGCACCTTGCTCGAAAAGTACACCGCCCAGTGGGTCATCAGGTTGTCCAGGGTGGCCAGCCTGCCCCTTTCCCCAACCTCCAAGTGCAGCATCCGTTCTTGGGCAACAACGCTCATGGGGAGCACGTCATAAAGCGGGCTGAGGGTCCATCCTTTGGTTGCGACCTGGTACAGGAATCCGTGATTGCGCAAGTGGTCATCCGTGTTAGTGACGAAGATATTGAGCGCTTGCCGCTTAAACAGCTCAAGCAAGTCCCGCGCGAGGTACCTGGGGAGCGCTCGGGCACGCATTTGCTCTGCCAGGGCCTTGTAGGAGCTACGCGTTGCTTCATGCTCATCGATACCCATGAGCGTGAGGGCCGAGCAAAAGCCTATGCGGCCTTCGATAGACTGCAGGCCGCTAAGCCCCTCCAACGGCTCCCAACTTTCTTTGTCGGGGCCTGGAACGACCCCAGGCTCTGCCCAGTAGCGGTCGAATCGCCGTATGAATAGCACCTTGGCATCGCCGACCTGTTTGACCTTCACGGGAGGCACACGAAGCCCCGCGGCACGCGCAAGCTCCAATGCACCAGCTTCGAGGACAGCGTTACAAGCGCGGTCTGACTTGGATGGGAACTTGGCGAGCCAGAGAACACCGTCATCGGTGCGCACGGAAGCCTTGGGACGCGCACCGCCAGCGCTGCCAAGGCTTGCGAAGTAGATGGCGAGGTCCTCCCCGACGTATTCCTCATTCTCGATGCGGTCCGCGGCCTCCAGAAGGCGTGCCAAGTCCGTCTCTGCGGACAACGGGGCCGTAGCCTCGGAATCCCGCGTGAGGCGCACATCCAAGGCGCCCACCCGGTCTGAGCCCGCTTCCAAGAGATAGGCCACCTCTGGCAACTTGTTAACAGCCACCTTGAGCTTGTTCTCAATGACCCTGCGCCCCCAGGCATCCGGGGCCGCATCGCGGATACCGCCGAACTCCGTGAGTCCAGCCAAGACAAAGCGCTTGGCGCCACCCTCCTCATCTTTTAGTGGCAAGGCGACGGGGTCCACTTCGACTGCATAGGGGCGCTGCACGTAGCGCTTGCCGTAAACAAACACAGGCTGCGTGGTGTTTGCACCTTCCAGCGAACCCGCTGGCACGAAGCCAGCGCCATACTCATCCGCAACGTGTGCGAACACGAAAACGTCACTGGGAGGACGCGCGTAGGGGTTGCGGTCAGAAGTCATACGGGTCTTGTTCAGCCTTACGCCCAGCGCTTGCATTCGACTTGTAGACGCGCTGCACGCGGGGGGCTTCATTAAAGACACGCACGGCGGCCGACTTGCCTGTCAGCAAGCCAGCCAAGGTCAGCTCGGGCTCCAGGGCGTGCAAGTAGCGCAGGACTTGCGAGAGCGTGCGGCTTTCGTCCCCCTGCTCCAGCAGTACCGCGGTGGACCGAGAAACACCTGCACGCGCTGCCGCCTCACTCTGGGTCATGCCGCGCGCAATGCGCAGTGTGCGCAGGTGGGCGCCAATCTGCTGTGCCTCGTTCAGGCGGGCTTCAGGCGTGCGGTGTGATTCGTCGTACTTCATGGATTTGCCGTAAAGGTGGAACCCGTTGCTGCTAGACGGCAGTAACCGACTGGGCTGTGGCGCAGCTAGCCGCGTCTGCAATCACAGTCCTTGCGACGCATAAAGACTGCGATTACGGTCATTTTCTTACCGACTTCGATGATAGTCAAGACCAACCAAGCGCCCATGATGTCGCCAATCACAATCGATGCATAAAGCAATGACTGCGATTGGCGACATAACCCAACAAGACAACCAAGAAGCGTTGATGCCCAAGAAAGCCCCCCTACTCCACCACCGTCAACTTAGCCACCGACAAAGCCAGCCATTTGACGCCGTGGCGCGGGAAGCTGACCTGGGCGCGGGCATCGTCGCCAACGCCCTCCAGCGCGGTCACTTTGCCTTCGCCAAACTTGGTGTGGAACACCGCAAGCCCCACCCGCAGGCCGTGCGCAGGGGTGCTGCGCTGCGGGGGCACGGGGGGGCTGGCAAATACATCAGATTTAGTACCAAAAGACTGCCTACCGCTGTATCCATATGGGTTTTTAGCTCCTGAATCAGGAGCGTAATTGCCAAAGCCCTGCTGGCGTGGCGTGATCCATTTGAGGGCGGCTTCGGGCAGTTCGTCAAAAAAGCGGCTTTTGATGTTGTAGCGGGTTTGGCCATGCAGCATGCGGGTTTGCGAATGGCTCAGGTACAACCGCTTGCGGGCGCGGGTGATGGCGACATACATCAGGCGGCGCTCTTCCTCCAGGCCGCTTTTGTCGCTCAGGGAGTTTTCGTGGGGGAACAGGCCCTCTTCCATACCGCCAATAAACACCGCATCAAACTCCAGGCCTTTGCTGGAGTGCACGGTCATCAGTTGCACGGCGTCTTGCCCGGCCTGGGCTTGGTTGTCGCCCGCTTCCAGCGCAGCGTGGGTCAAAAACGCAGCCAGGGGCGACAAGGTTTCGCCGGTGTCGGCATCTACCAAGCCGGGCACAACTTCATTGAGCACTGGTGCGTTGGCATCAAGGCCCTGGCTGGCGGGGCTTTGGCTTAATGGGTTTGGGGTGAAAGGGCTTGCGTGTTCGTCTATGGGCAGGGCCACAGCATCGCGGCCAAAGCCTTCTTGGGTGACAAAGCTCTCTGCGGCGTTGACGAGTTCGTCCAAGTTTTCAATGCGGTCTGCACCATCTTTGTCGGCGCGGTAGTGGTCTAGCAGCGTGCTGGCATGCAGGGTTTGCTCAATGATGTGGCGCAGGGTTTGGCCCTGGATTTGTTCGCGCAGCACATCCAGCAGCGCCACAAAGCCGCCTAGGTTGGCCCCTGCTTTGCCGGGTATGGCGCTTACCGCATCGTGCAGCGAGCAGCCTGCGCTGCGGGCCGCGTCTTGCAATACCTCTAAGCTGCGCGCACCAATGCCACGGGGCGGGAAGTTGACCACGCGCAAAAAGCTGGTGTCGTCGTGCGGGTTTTCTAAAAGGCGCAGGTAGGCCAAGGCGTGCTTGATTTCTGCACGCTCAAAAAACCGCAGGCCACCGTACACGCGGTAAGGCACGCTGGCGTTGAACAAGGCCGACTCAATGACCCGGCTTTGTGCGTTGCTGCGGTAAAGCACGGCGATTTCTTTGCGGTCAAAGCCATCGCTGCGCACCAGTTGCTTGATTTCTTCCACCATCCACTGCGCTTCGGCAAAGTCGCTGGTGGACTCGTACACGCGCACGGGCTCGCCCGGGCCTTGGGTGGTGCGCAGGTTTTTGCCCAGTCGGCGGCTGTTGTGGCTAATCAGCGCATTGGCAGAATCCAAAATATTGCTGTAGCTGCGGTAGTTTTGCTCTAGCTTGATTTGCTGCTGCACATCAAATTCGCGCACAAAGTCGGCCATATTGCCCACCCGCGCACCCCTGAAGGCATAAATGCTCTGGTCGTCATCACCCACCGCCATCACGCTGGTGCCGCTGGTTACTGCGGTGCCGTCATGCCCGGCCAGTTGTTTGAGCCATGCGTATTGCAGTTTGTTGGTGTCTTGAAACTCGTCCACCAAAATGTGCCTGAAGCGGCGCTGGTAATGCTCGCGCAGCGCGGGGTTGTCGCGCAGCAACTCAAAGCTGCGCAGCATCAGCTCGCCAAAGTCCACCACGCCTTCGCGCTGGCATTGCTCTTCGTACAGCTGGTAAATCTCTACCTTTTTGCGGCTGTCGCTGTCATGCGTGGGCACATCACCGGGGCGCATACCTTCTTCTTTGCAGCTGGCAATAAAGTACGACAACTGCTTGGGTACAAAGCGCTCTTCATCTACGTTGTATTGCTTGCACAGGCGCTTGATGGCAGACAGCTGGTCTTGTGTGTCCAAGATCTGAAACGCCTGGGGCAGACCCGCAGCCTTGTGGTGGGCGCGCAGTAAACGGTTGCACAGGCCATGAAAAGTACCGATCCACATGCCGCGCACGTTCACAGGCAGCATGGCGGTCAGCCGCGCCACCATTTCTTTGGCGGCCTTGTTGGTAAACGTTACCGCCAAAATGCCACCGGGCGTGGTGTAGCCGTTTTGCAGCAGCCAGGCTATGCGCGTGGTTAACACCCGGGTTTTGCCCGACCCTGCACCGGCCAAAATCAAAGCATGCCCCTCGGGCAAGGTCACGGCCTTGAGCTGCTCGTCATTCAAATGGGCCAACAAAGGCGATTGCGCATGGGACGCAGCGGGTGCGGGCAGGTCTGCCAGAGGGTCTTGTGGAAACATGCACCGATTGTAGAAAGCCCACCTCACACTATTGCATCAATAGGTTCTGCGCACAGATGTTGCTAGGGTTTAAGGCGTCAGGGCTGTTTGCGATTGCGCTGTTTACTTACTGTCACAAGTGCTGAACCTTTTAGATGTGCGGCTGCAAGGTGGCTGACAGGCTCACACCGCAAAACTTGGCCATGATGAAAACCCAAGCTGATTAAAGAAAGCCCAACCTTCATGACCACCAACACCCCGCTGCGCATTACTGTTTTGGGCATCGGCATGATGGGCCTGCCCATGGCACGCCGCCTGCACGAAGCTGGTCACGATGTACACGTGTGGAACCGCACCGCCAGCAAAACCGATCCCCTCAAAGCCCTGGGTATCCGCACCCACAGCACGCCTGCCAACGCGGTCATGGGGGCTGATGTGGTCGTAAGCCTGCTAGAAAACGGCCCCGTGGTGGGGCAGGTACTGTTTGAGCAAGGTGTAGCCCAGGCAGTGCGCGAGGGGGCACTAGTGATCGACATGGCCTCCATACAGCCACGCGAAGCCCGCGACCATGCCGCCCGCCTCAATGAAATGGGCATAGCCCATCTGGATGCACCAGTATCGGGCGGCACGGTGGGTGCCAACGATGGCACCCTGGCCATTTTGGTGGGCGGCAGGCCCGAAGACTTTGCCCGCGCCGCCCCCGTATTTACCCCCCTGGGGCGGGCCACACACGTAGGCCCGCACGGTGCAGGCCAATTGACCAAGCTGGCCAACCAAATGATCGTAGGCATCACCATAGGGGCCGTGGCCGAAGCACTGTTGTTTGCCACCAAAGGGGGCGCCGACATGGCCAAAGTGCGCGAAGCCATTACCGGTGGCTTTGCAGACAGTCGCATTTTGCAACTGCACGGCCAGCGCATGATTGAGCGTGACTTTGCCCCCCGGGGTCGCATGGCGGTGCAGCTAAAAGACATGCGCAATGCCTTGGCCACCGCACAAGAGATCGGTTTTGATGCCCCCATCACCACCTTGTTTGAAAGCCTTTACACCCAAGGCGTGGAGCATGGCCTGGGCGACCTGGACCAAAGCGGTTTGTTTGTTGAGCTGGCCAGCCGCAACGCTATGCAATAGTGCATAATCGCAGGCTTCGCTTTGCAGCGAAACGTTTGGGTTCTTAGCTCAGTTGGTAGAGCAGCGGACTCTTAATCCGTAGGTCGAGTGTTCGAGTCACTCAGGACCCACCAAACATTCAAAACCCCACATTGCTTTAAGCACTGTGGGGTTTTTTGTTGGGCTCTTTATAGGACTAATGGGCAATGCTTTCTTGCCAACTGTGGGCACAAGGCATAAAAAAAGCTGGCACCTTGCAGTGCCAGCTTTTTAATGAAGTGCTACCAGCCTAATTAACGTGCAGGGCGAGCAGGACGCTTGCGGGCGTCATGGGGCACAAAAGGCTTGGCACCAGGGCCGCCTGCTGGCTTGGCAAAAGCGGGCTTACGAGCATCGGCGCGGAAAGGCGCAGCACCTGCATCGCCAAAAGCGGGCTTGCGGCCAAAGCCTGCGTTGTCGCGGCGGGGAGCGCCACCAAAGCGGTCATCGCCGCGCGGGGGCTGTCCACCACCTGCAAAGTGGCCATCGCCACGGGGAGCTGCGCCACGCGGTGCAGCACCACGGTCACCAAAACCACCGCCAAAGCCACCACGAGATGGGGCGCCACCGCCGCCAAATTTGCGGTCACGCGAATAATTGTCACGGCTTTCATAGCCACCACCAGAACGGCCACGGCCACCACCAAAATCACCACGGGGGGTTTGTGGGGCACGTTGCGAAGGTTCCATGCCAGGAATCACGTCGGCCTTAAAGGTCTGACGGCTGTAGCCTTCAATATCGAAAATCTTGCGACGGTCACGGAACTCGGCAAATGTCACTGCCAAGCCATCACGGCCAGCACGGCCAGTACGGCCAATACGGTGGGTGTAGTCTTCGGCCTTCATGGGCAAACCAAAGTTGAATACGTGGGTGATGGTGGGCACATCAATGCCACGGGCAGCAACATCGGTTGCCACCAAAATTTGCACCTGACCACTGCGCAGAGCCATCAAACGGCGGTTGCGCAAACCTTGGCTCAAAGCACCGTGCAATGCCACGGCAGAAAAACCTTCTTGCTGCAAATCGTTGGCAAGGCCATCGCATTCCACTTGGGTGCTGGCAAACACAATGGCTTGGTTGATGGATGTGTCACGCAACCAGTGGTCCAGCAGCTTGCGTTTGTGTTGTGCGTTGTCAGCCCAAAACAGCATTTGCTTGATGTTGGCGTGCTTTTCTTGGGGCGAGTCGATTTGCACTTTTTGCACAGCCGCACCGCCATCACGCATCACGCGCATGGCCAGTTGCTGAATGCGCGGCGCAAAGGTGGCGCTGAACATCATGGTTTGTTGGCGTTGGATGGTGAGCTGGTTCAGTTCAGCCAGATCATCCGAGAAGCCCAAGTCCAGCATGCGGTCGGCTTCGTCCACCACCAAGAATTGGACTTGGTCCAATTTGATTTGCATGGAACGCTGCAAGTCGAGCAAACGGCCAGGCGTAGCAACCACGAGGTTGGCATTTTGTAATTTGGCGATTTGCAATTGGTAAGGCATGCCACCCACCACATTGGCCACGCGCAGGCCACGGCAATGTTTGACCAGCTCGATGGCGTCGTGTGCTACCTGCTGTGCCAATTCACGTGTGGGGCACAAGATCAAGGCGCCGGGGGTAGCGGCCTTGAAATTACGGCTGTTGGTAGGATCTTTGCGCTTGGCACGCTTAGGAGGCGCTTCACCTTTGGCCAGGGCTTCGGCTGTAGCGGCTTCAAACTCAGCGCGGGCATCCGCTTCAGCTTGTGCTTGTTGCTGCACCAGGGTGTGCAGCACAGGCAGCAAGAAAGCTGCAGTTTTGCCGCTACCTGTTTGGCTGGAAACCATCAAGTCGATAAAACGTTTACCGCCGGCGCCTGCACCCATGGCCAAAGGAATGGCCTTGGCTTGCACGCCGGTGGGCTGGGTGTAGCCCAGGTCGGCCACTGCTTGGACCAGCTCGGGCGCAAGGCCCAGCTCGACAAAGCCATTGGGCTGAGCGGTAACTGCAACGTCAGCAGTTTCTACTGCGTCAACAGCAGTGGTCAGTTCAGAGATAAAAGAAGTTTCGGCAGGCGCAAAGTCGCCCTGCACCAATAAAGAATCGGTCATGGTTTTTCTCACAGAAAGACATGCACAGCACGCTGCTGTGGCGGTCTCTTGGATGGTTAAAAAACATCAACCATCAAACGAGACCAGCGGTGGCGCTAAGGCCAATGCGGGTGAGCTGTATCTGCGGTAGCGTGGTGCCGTAAGGTAGCCAGCTCGCAAGCCCGGTGAGTGAGGGGAGATGCGCAAAAATGCGCCGCATGGTTTGCAGCGCAGCCCGCGATTGTGGCACGCCTGGGGTTTTCCCGCAAGGGGTTACTGAATGTTCAGCAAAAAAACCTTGCACAGGGGGAAACAGGGTGGCCGGACGTTACAGCCAGCTACAGCGCCAGAAAATGTGTTCGGTAGTGCACAAGCTCGTCAATCGATTCATGCACATCTGCCAAGGCGGTGTGTTTCTGCGCTTTTTTGAAGCTGGAGTACACAGAAGGTTTCCAACGCTTAGACAGCTCTTTAAGCGTGCTTACATCCACATTGCGGTAGTGAAAAAACGCCTCTAGCGCAGGCATGTAACGCACCAAGAATCGGCGGTCTTGACCAATGCTGTTGCCACACATTGGCGCAGAGCCTTTGGGGACGTACTTGCGCAAAAACGCAATGATTTCTGCCTCTGCCTGGGCCTCGGTCACGGTGGAGGCTTTGACCTTTTCAATCAAACCGCTGCGGCCATGGGTGCCTTTGTTCCAGGCGTCCATTTGGTCCAGCAAGGCAGCGGATTGGTGGATGGCAAATACCGGGCCTTCTATGCGCACCGCCAAATCAGCGCTGGTGACCACCACGGCAATTTCAATCAGGCGTTCTTTTTCAGGGTCTAGGCCCGTCATTTCGCAGTCGAGCCACACCAGGTTTTGGTCTGATTTGGCAAGCACGACGTGGGTGGGGTTGTTCGTTTCTGTCATGGTGGGCATTGTCACCGATGGCCTACACTCCCCGCGCATGACACTGCCCAGTTCTCTCTCTCCTTCTTTGGCCTTTACTTTGTTGTTTGCCGCTGCCGTGGTGCTGGGGCTTGCAACCAAGTTGTGGCTGCTATCCCGCCAAGCCCGCCATGTGGCCCAGCACCGCAATGCGGTACCGGCCCCGTTTGACCAACGTGTGCCTTTGCAGGCCCACCACAAGGCCGCTGACTACACCCTGGCCAAAGCCCGTTTTGGCCTGCTGGACTTGGCCCTGGGCACTGCCGTACTGCTGGGGTGGACCTTGCTGGGGGGCCTCAATGCCCTGAACGGTTTATGGATGGATTGGCTGGGCGCGGGCATGCTGCAACAGCTGGCCTTGCTGGTGTCTTTTGTAGCCATCAATGGTGTGCTGGAGTTGCCCAGCAGCCTGTACCAAACTTTTGTGATTGAGCAGCGTTTTGGTTTTAACCGGATGACATGGAGGCTGTGGCTCGCTGACCTGATCAAGTCCACTCTGATTGGCAGCCTGATTGGCCTGCCGTTGGTGTTTGCGGTGTTGTGGATCATGGGCAGCGCTGGGCATTTTTGGTGGGTGTGGGCCTGGGCGCTATGGGCGGGTTTCAACTTGCTGTTGATGGTGATCTTTCCTACTTGGATTGCACCTTTGTTCAATAAATTTGAGCCCCTTGCAGACGAGAGCCTCAAGGCCCGTGTGACGGCACTGATGCAGCGCTGCGGCTTTGCCGCTAAGGGCCTGTTTGTGGTGGACGGCAGCCGCCGCAGTGCGCATGCCAATGCTTACTTTACGGGGCTGGGTGCAGCCAAACGCGTGGTGTTTTACGACACATTGCTCAAGCAGCTCTCGCCAGGCGAAGTCGAGGCCGTGCTGGCGCACGAGCTGGGGCATTTCAAGCGGCGCCACATTACCAAGCGCATGGTGGGTATGTTTGCCATGAGCTTGGCGGGCCTGGCTTTGCTGGGCTGGCTGTCTAACCAAGTATGGTTTTACACAGGCCTGGGTGTACTGCCCAACGTGAGCATGGATGGCGGCGCAAGCCGTGCGCCCAACGATGCACTGGCGCTGCTGCTGTTCATGCTGGCGATTCCTGTGTTTAGCTTTTTCATATCGCCCTTGTGGGCACAGATGTCCCGCAAGCACGAGTTTGAGGCCGATGCCTACGCCATGGAACAAGCCAATGGCGCCGACCTGGCTGCAGCCTTGCTCAAGCTATATGAGGACAACGCATCCACACTGACCCCAGACCCCGTGTATGCGCGGTTTTATTACTCGCACCCCCCGGCCAGCGAGCGGCTGGCACGCATGCCCCTGCCACCGACGACTGCAACCGCTTAAAGGCGACACACCATGACCTGCATGTTCCCTAACCACAGCGCCCCCGCAGGCAGCCGCCGCGCCCTGCCGCCCACTGCCGTGGTCACCCAACTGACGCAGCTCAATGGCTGGGCTTTGGATGGCGATGGTGCCCAATTGGCCATTCAAAAAACCTACCACTTTGCTAACTACCACGAGACCATGGCATTTGTGAATGCTGTGGCGTTTATTGCCCACACGCAAGACCACCACCCTGACTTATCGGTGCACTACAACCGCTGTGTGGTGCGTCTGAACACCCACGAGGTGGGCGGCTTATCCAGCACCGACTTTGACTGCGCAGCCCGCTTTGATGCGCTGCTGGCCTAAAGCATGGCAGACCAGCGCAGCGCACTGATGCAAGGCTTGGTGGTGGCCAGCCATGGCCGCCACTGTGTAGTAGAGACCCCCGATGGCGGGCGCCGCATTTGCCACCCGCGTGGCAAAAAAAGCCAAGCGGTGGTGGGCGACCATGTTGTGTGGCAACTGCCCGCAGCAGGCCAGGGTGACGAAGGCACGATCGAAAAGGTGCAAGAGCGCCGCAACCTGTTTTACCGTCAGGATGAAATCCGCACTAAATCGTTTGCCGCCAACCTGGATCAAATTTTGATCTTGATTGCTGCTGAACCCGTGTTTTCAGAAAGCCAACTGGCCCGCGCCTTGATTGCAGCGGAAGCCGCCGGTATACGGCCCTTGATTGCGCTGAACAAAAGCGACTTGACAGAAGCATTTGCAAAGGCCTGGGAGCGCTTGGCCCCCTACCGCGCCATGGGCGACGGAACCCACTACCCCGTGCTGCCACTGGCGCTGACCCAGCCTGAGGGCGCAGACCGCGCTTTGCTGATGCAGCACCTTGCAGGCAAAACCACCTTGGTGCTGGGGCCATCAGGGTCGGGCAAAAGCACACTCATCAACTTACTGGTGCCAGGCGCCACTGTGCTGACAGGCGAGATTTCGCAGGCCCTTAATTCTGGCAAGCACACCACCACCAGCACCGCGCTGTACTGGGTCGATGCACAACGCACCACGGCCTTGCTGGACTCGCCAGGGTTTCAAGAGTTTGGCCTGCACCACATTGCCCCCACCGACCTGCCCCGCTGCATGCCCGACATTGCAGCCCATGCACAGCACTGCAAGTTTTACAACTGCACGCACCTGCATGAACCAGGGTGCGGAGTACTGGAAGAATTGAACAAAAAAGGCCCTACCGAAAGTTTGATAAGCACTAATCGCTATAAAATTTATAGCGATTTATTTACCGAACTGAGCCAACCCAAGTACTGATTGCACTCAAGCCAAGATATCTTTGAAGGTATCTACCAACAAAGAGCACTGCCCCGGTGTTCCAACGGTGATGCGCAGGTGCTGCGCAATGCGCTGGGGTTTGGCAAAGTGCCGCACCACGATGGATTTGGCGCGCAGGGCAGCCGCCAGTTGAGCAGCATCGTGCGCGGGGTGGCGGACAAACAAGAAATTGGTGGCCGACGGCAAGACCTCAAAACCCAAGTCTTCCAGGTGCAAGGCCAGGCCGGTGCGGCTTTGCATAACCGCTTGGCAGGTTTGCTCAAAATAAGCGCGGTCTTGGTAAGCCGCCACAGCACCCGCCTGGGCCAGCGCATCCAAGGGGTAAGAGTTAAAGCTGTCCTTGATGCGCTCTAAAGCGTCTATCAAATGCCGCTGCCCCATGGCAATCCCTACGCGCAACCCCGCCAGCGAACGCGACTTGGACAAGGTATGCACCACCAGAATGTTGGGGTAGCGGTTGATCAAAGCCACAGCGCTGTCAGCGCCAAAGTCCACATAGGCTTCGTCCACCAAAAACACGCGCTCGGGGCAGGCTTGTGCCAGTGTTTCTATGGCATCCAAGGGCAAAGGCACGCCAGTGGGGGCATTGGGATTGGCCAGCACCACCCCGGCGCAACCTTGGCGGGCTGCAGCCAGCATGGCGGGCATATCAACGCGCAGGTGCTCATCCAGTGCAACAAGGTGCGGTGTGATGCCGTACAACTGGCAATAGACCTTGTAAAAACTGTAGGTCACATCAGGTAGCACCAAGGGCTGTGCGTGCTGAAAAAACGCAAAAAACGCATGCGCCAGCACTTCATCTGAGCCATTGCCCACAAACACCTGGTCGGCTTGCAAGCCGTGGTGGGCCGCAACCGCTTCACGCAAGGCTGCAGATGTAGGGTCAGGGTAGCGCTGCAAACCCTTGGCTGCAGCCGCCTGAATAGCGGTAATGACTAGGGGAGATGGCGGGTAAGGGTTCTCGTTGGTGTTGAGCTTGACCAGATCGGGCATGCGCGGCTGCTCGCCTGGGGTGTAGGGCTCTAGCCCCTGCAACACTGGGCTGAAAAAAGAAGCAGGGGGAAAAGTGTTTGCAGTCATTCCCATCAACCCAAAAGCCGCGCCAAACTGAGCAAGGCCAGCAGCAGCAACCACACGACCACAGAGCGCCAAACCAAGCCCACCACACTGCGCAAATGCCCGACCTCGGGTGGGCGGCCCGGTGTGGGTGCGCTGTCGGCAGCGGTGGACTCCAAAACCTCCACACCATCGATGGTGGCCGCTGCACGGGTGCGAAGGGCCTCGCCACCCAGGCGGACATTGATGGCACCCGCCGTTGCGGCTAACACCACACCATCGTTGTCGTTAGGAAAGCGCTGTGCATGAAAGCGCCAGCCTTCAATCGCCTCTTCAAAGCTACCCACAATCGCAAAGCTCAGGGCAGTGGCGCGGGCAGGCAGCCAGTCCACCACCGTCCAAGCGCGAGCGGCGCAATCTTGCAAAGCGCTGCTGACCATTTGCACCCCCATGCGCTGCTTGTAGTGCCAGTAGCGCGATACAAATTCAGTCAGTCGGTACATCACTGCACCCACTGGCCCCAGACCTAAAAGCGCGCCAATAGAGAACCACACCAACACGCCAAACACATGGCGGTGCGCGGCCAGCACAGAGTATTCGAGGGCGTGGCGCACTACCTCGCTGCGGGGTAGCGCAACCACTTCGACTTGCTGCCAATCGGCCAGTTTCTCGCGGGCAGTCTGCTCATCGCCAGCCTCTAATGCGTCACGAATGCCCGTGAAATGGTGGCTGAACTGCCGAAACCCCAGCGTGAGGTAGAGCACCATGACCGTCCACAACCATCCCAAGGGCCAACCCAGGCCAATGTCCAGCAGCAAAAAGATGCCCATGGTCAGCAAGGATGGCACCACCACCGCCAAGCCCCAGGCCACCCAGGCATGGTGTGTTTTGCCTGTATCAAAGTTACGGCTGACAGACAGTGCCCATGCCCGCAAGCCGGCATGGATGGGGTTGCTGCGCGCCAAGGGCCGCGCTTGCTCGATCAGCAAAGCGCACAAAAGGGCAAAGAAGCTCATGCGTGAATGATAGCGGCGCACACTGGCCACAAGCCAGCGCTGGCTGACAGCCCTCTTGCAGCAAGGCCGCTCGAAGTTGTTAATAGACGCTTTTCAGGCCCGCAAAAGAACATAAAGGTTACGCAATATGGCGGCTGTTGCGCCCCATATGAATCGCTCTTGTGCATCGTCTTGGTAAGGCATAGAAAACCACGTGCGCAAGCCTGCATCGGTTTGCAGTGCATGGCGGCGATGGTGTGCGGGGTTCAGCACATGGGCCAAAGGCACTTCAAAAATCTCTGCAACTTCGCCAGGGTTGGCCTTGAGTTCACTGTTGGATTGCACCAAAGCCACCACAGGGGTGATGACATACACAGACCCCGTGGTGCTCTCGGGCAAACAACCCAAGACCTCTACCCCCCTGGGATCCAGCCCCACTTCTTCCTGGGCTTCACGCAGGGCAGTCTCTATGGGGCTGCGGTCTTGTGCGTCTTGACGTCCACCCGGAAACGCAATTTGCCCTGCATGCGTAGGCAAATGGGCGGTGCGCTGGGTGAGCAGCACCGTGGGTACATCGCGCTGCACGATGCCTACCAGCACGGCTGCGGGTACGGGCGCTTCGGGCCTGGGGGCGGTGCTGGCGAAAGGGTCGGGCACCCATATCGGTGGGTGGGAAAAGCGCTGGCGCAAAGCCTGGGCGCTTTGCTGGTGCAAAGGCACCACAGGCAAGTGGGCATCTGTACCCAGCACAGGCACAGACTGCGGATTCAAAGAGCGCAAGGGTGTTGGGTGACTGTCAGCCATGGATGGGCTAGGGAAGCACCTAAAGTAAAAAACCGCTACTGCAAATTTGCGGTAGCGGTTTTTGGGGGGCGCGTAATGCGGGCTGTGCTTACGCTGCGACGGCTGCTTTGGCGCGTGAAGGCAGCTTTTCTTTGATACGTGCAGACTTGCCGCTGCGGTCACGCAGGTAGTACAGCTTGGCACGGCGCACGTCACCACGGCGCTTGACTTCGATGCTGGCGATCAGGGGGCTGTAGGTTTGGAAAGTACGTTCCACGCCTTCGCCGCTGGAGATCTTGCGTACAGTAAAGCCGCTATTAAGACCGCGATTGCGCTTGGCAATGACCACGCCTTCGTAAGCCTGCACGCGCTTACGGGTACCTTCAACGACGTTGACGCTGACGATCACCGTGTCGCCAGGGGCAAACTCAGGGATGGTTTTGTTCAAGCGGGCGATTTCTTCCGCTTCAAGGGTTTGAATCAGGTTCATTTGCTACATCCAACGATCATGTCCGCGCCAAGATTGGCTGCGTCGGGATTGACGGTAGTGTGGTTTTGCTGCGGTTGGGCAAAACGGCCGGCCAGAGGATCGAAAAGCCCTCCATTATAGCGGCTTAAGTTAATTTGCGAAGTACCGTCTCGTCTTGCGCAGTCAAACGCCCTGCCTTGCGGGCAGCGTCTAGCAAATCTGGGCGGTACTTGGCGGTTAAAAGCAGGCGCTGGTCACGTCGCCAGCGCTCGATGTGTGCATGGTGGCCCGACATTAAAACCGCAGGCACAGGCTGACTCTCCCATACTTCAGGGCGGGTGTAGTGGGGGCAATCCAGCAAACCATCTAAGGCTGGGTTAAAGCTGTCTAGCTGGTGGCTGCCTTCATCGTTCAAAACACCGGGTTGCAGTCGCGCTACAGCGTCGATCAAGGCCATGGCAGCAATCTCGCCGCCCGACAGCACAAAGTCGCCCAGGCTGATTTGCGTATCGACAAATTGATCGATAAAGCGCTGGTCTACACCCTCGTAACGGCCACACAACAAAACGGCACCGGGGCTGCTGGCCCATTGGGCGACTGCGCCATGGTTGAGGGTCTGGCCCAAAGGCGAAAACAGCACCAGGGGAGCAGTGTCAGTTGCAGCGCCCTGCCCTGCCGATCGCTCCGCGCGAATATGCGCCAAACAGCGGGCCAGGGGCTCGGCCATCATCACCATGCCAGGGCCACCGCCAAAAGAGCGGTCGTCCACGCGGCGATAGTTGCCGTCCGCAAAATCGCGCGGGTTCCACAGGTGCACGGCTACCAGGCCATCGGCATAGGCGCGGCGTGTGACGCCGCTTGCCAAAAAAGGGGCAAACAGCTCAGGAAACAGGGTGATGATGTCAAAGCGCATGGTGCGCAATCGTGGTGTGGGTTAGTGCCTGACCACAATTTTTAGTAGTCGGGCTGCCAGTCCACTGTGATGCGCTTGTGTGCAAGGCTGACCTCGTCTACAAAAGCGGCCACAAAGGGGATCATGCGCTCTTGGGTTTTGCCGTCTTGCTCGTATGCAATCACCAGCACGGTTTGCGGGCCAGTGGACATCAAGTCGCGCACCTGGCCCAGGGCCAAACCCTCGCGGTTGACGACGTCAAGGCCCAGCAGATCTACCCAGTAATACTCGTCGTCTCCAGCCGTAGGAAAGCTAGAGCGCGGCACAAACACACGCGCGCCGCGCAGTGCCTCGGCCGCGTTACGGTCGTCAATGCCATCGGCCCAAACCACGATGGTGTCGGAGTGGTCTTTGGCCTCGCGCACCCGCAACAGCACAGTGCCGTCAAAGGTTTTGGCACCGCGCTCAGAAGGCTGCAAATACCAACGCTTGGACGAAAACAGTGCTTCGGGGTTGTTGCTGTAAGGAATGACTTTGAACCAGCCTTTGACGCCCCAGGCGTCCGCAATGCGGCCCACCTCTATGGCGTCCTCGGGCAATGTGGCAGCGTCAAGGTGAACAGTGGTGGCCATGGCAAGCGGGTGGGGTCAAATAAAAAAGGCGGGGCCCGTCAGTTAAACCGACGGACACCGCCTTGGGGTCATCGCAGTCAGGCTGCCTTTTTAGCGGCTTGCTTGATCAGACGGTCCACAGTGGGGGACGATTGAGCGCCAACACCTGTCCAGTAGGTCAGGCGGTCTTGTGCAATGCGCAGACCTTCTTCGGTTTCTTTGGCGTTGGGGTTGTAAAAGCCCAGGCGCTCAATAAAACGGCCATCGCGACGCTCGCGTTTGTCGGCCACAACGATGTTGAAAAACGGACGACCTTTGGAGCCGCCGCGGGAGAGTCGAATGACGACCATGATTTATCCTTCGGGTGGATGAAGCTTGGCGCCAAGCGCCAGGACAACAAAACGGTGTATTTACAGCGTTGAGACACGCGACATGACCACCCGGCCAGCGACACGCTGTAAAGCCCGCGATTATATCTGCATCACATCCATGTACACCATACGCAGCTGCAAAGACTCCGATATTGCCGCCATCACAGCCATTTATGGCCACCATGTGCTGCACAGCACTGGTACTTTTGAGCTAGACCCACCCAGCGCAGCCGATATGGCGCAGCGTGTGGCTGATGTACGCACCAAAAACCTGCCCTGGCTGGTGGCCGAGCACAACGGGCAGGTGCTGGGGTTTGCCTACGCCAACTGGTTCAAGCCCAGGCCTGCTTACCGTTTTTCTGCCGAAAACTCTGTGTATGTGTCTGCCAATGCGGTAGGCCAAGGAATCGGCAAGGTGCTGATGCAAGCAGTAGCAGAGCAGGCCGAGCACGCAGGCGTGCGCAAACTGATTGCGGTCATTGGAGATTCGGCCAACGCTGGCTCCATTGGCCTGCACCGCAGCCTGGGCTTTACGCCCGTGGGCACCATACGTTCTGCGGGTTGGAAGCACGGCGCGTGGCGCGACATTGTTTTGATGGAAAAGCCCCTGGGCGCAGGCGACCTTACTTCCCCTGAATAATGTCGTCCATGAAAAACAAAACCATTGCAGCTTGGCTGGCGTTTTTGGGTGGCCCTTTGGGCCTGCACCGTTTTTACTTGCATGGCCCCTTGGACATGCTGGGCTGGCTGCTGCCCATCCCCACAGCCTTGGGGCTTTACGGCATACAGCGGGTGCAAGAGTTTGGTCAGGACGACATGCTCAGCTGGCTGCTGATTCCTATGCTGGGTTTTACGATTGCGGGTTGCGCCTTGCGCGGCATTTTGTATGGGTTGATGACGCCAGAGCGCTGGAATGGCCGCTACAACCCCAGCGCTGCACCGGAAGCTGCACCAGGCCAGACGAACTGGATCACCATAGGCGCCATCGTGCTGTCGCTTTTGATGGGCACTACGGTTTTGATGGCCAGTATTGCGTTTAGCTTTCAGCGCTACTTTGAATACCAAATTGAAGAAGCGCGCCGTATTTCGCAATAACCGAGCTGCGCTCAAGCACTGCGAAAAATGAAATACACCGCTCCCACCATGCACAGGGCCGCCCAGAGGTAGTCCCATTTAAAAGCTTGGTCCATGTAAAAAACGGCAAAAGGAACAAACACCGCCAGGGTGATGACCTCTTGCAAGATTTTGAGCTGGCCCAGGTTGAACACGGTAAAGCCTATGCGGTTGGCGGGCACCTGCAACAGGTATTCAAACAAGGCAATGCCCCAACTGACCAAGGCCGCCACGTACCAAGGGGCTGTGGCCAGGTTTTTGAGGTGGCCGTACCAAGCAAAGGTCATAAAAACATTGCTGGCCACCAGTAGGGCGATGGTTTGGAGCGATATGGGAAGGCTGTGCAAAAAGTTCATGGCGGGCAGCTATTCGCCCAGGTAGGCGGCGCGCACCTTCGGGTCGTGCAGCAGGTCTTGCCCAAGGCCAGACATGGTGATGACGCCAGACTCCATCACGTAACCCCGGTCGGCCACGGCCAGGGCGCGGCTGGCGTTTTGCTCTACCAGCAATACGGTGACGCCCAGGGCGTACACCTCGCGCACCACGTCAAAGATTTTGTCCACCATGATGGGAGACAAGCCCATGGAGGGTTCGTCCAGCAGCAGCACCTTGGGTTGGCTCATCAGGGCTCGGGCCATGGCCAGCATTTGCTGCTCGCCGCCCGACATGGTGCCCGCCAGTTGGTCGCGCCGCTCTTTCAGGCGGGGAAACAAGGCAAACATGCGGTCTATGTCGGCAGCAATGCCCGCTTTGTCTTTGCGGGTGTAGGCGCCCATGAGCAGGTTTTCGGTAATCGTCATGCGGGTGAAAACGCCCCGCCCTTCCGGCACCATAACAAGGCCCTCGTGAACCAAGTCCCAAGCACCTTTGCCGCGTATGGTTTTGCCCAGGTAGGTGATGTCGCCAGCGCCCATGGGCAGGGTGCCGGTGATGGCTTTCATGGTAGTGGTTTTGCCAGCGCCGTTGGAGCCAATAAGCGACACCAACTCGCCCTGGTGGACTTCAAAATCAACGCCTTTAACGGCCTGGATGCCGCCATAGGCCACCTTGAGGCCCTGCACGCTCAGCAATACGGGGGTGTCGGCCATGGTCAGTGTCCTCCTGTACCGAGGTAGGCCTCGATCACTTTGGCGTCTTTTTGTACATCGGCAGGGCTGCCTTCGGCGATTTGTTTGCCGTAGTCCAGCACGGTGACGCGGTCACACAGGCCCATGACCAGCTTGACGTCGTGCTCAATGAGCAAGATGGTGCGGTTGTCGTTGCGGATGCGGTCAATCAGGGCGCGAAGCTGGACTTTTTCAGTGGCGTTCATGCCCGCAGCGGGCTCGTCCAGGGCAATGAGCTGAGGGTCGGTAGCAAGGGCGCGGGCAATTTCTAGGCGGCGCTGGTCGCCGTACGACAAAGTGCGCGCCTTAAAGTCTGCGTACTGGCCTATGCCCACGTAGTCGAGCAGTTCTTGCGCACGCTGGGCAATGGCCGCTTCTTCGGCCTTGAATGCACGGGTGCGAAAAACAGCCCCCCACAGCCCCGACTGGGTGCGGATGTGGCGGCCCACCATGACATTCTCTAGGGCGGTCATTTCGGCAAACAGGCGTATGTTTTGGAAGGTGCGCGCAATGCCCGCCCGCGCCACCTCGTGCACGGCAGTGGGTTGGTAGGGCTTGCCTGCCAGTTCAAAGCTGCCGCTGTCGGGGGTGTACAGGCCGGTAATCACGTTAAAAAACGTGGTCTTGCCCGCACCGTTGGGGCCAATCAGGCCATACACTTGGCCACGTTGGATGGTGATGCCTACGTCAGACAGGGCCTGCAAACCGCCAAAGCGCTTGGAGATTCCTGCCACCCGCAGCACAACGTTGTCATGGTTTTGCATGTTCAAAACACCTTGTGCGCTGGTCATGGTTTGGTTTGCAGGCTTTTGCCATGCTCGGGTGCAGGCCACAGGCCCCGGGGGCGCAGCAGCATGATGATGATCATGGCCAGGGCAATGAGCAGTTGGCGCAAGATTGACGCATCAAGCCGCCCGTCGGTCATGGACTGCAATGGGCCGGCCACATAGCGCAGTACCTCGGGCAGGGCAGACAGTAGTACAGCCCCCAAAATCACCCCTGGCAGGTGCCCAATGCCGCCCAAGACCACCATGGCCACGATCATGACGGACTCCATCAGGCTGAACGACTCGGGCGACACAAAGCCTTGAAACGCACCAAACATGGCACCTGATACGCCCCCAAACGAAGCGCCCATGGCAAAGGCCAGCAGCTTCATGTTGCGGGTGTTCACACCCATGGCTTTGGCGGCAATTTCGTCTTCGCGTATGGCCATCCAGGCACGGCCCACGCGCGAGTCTTGCAAGCGCTGGCAAATCACTACGCTGACGACCACCAGCACCAAAAACAGGTAGTAGTAAAGCGTGACCGACTGAAAGGTGATGCCCAGCACTTGCAGGGGTTGGCCCAGGTCTAGCCCTAAAAACTTGACCGAATCAATTTGCCCAAGGCCCTTGGGGCCGTTGGTCAGGTTAACGGGGTGGTCTAGGTTGTTCAAAAAGATGCGAATGATCTCGCCAAAGCCCAGGGTAACGATGGCCAGGTAGTCGCCCCGCAACTTGAGGGTGGGCGCACCCAACAGGGCACCAAAAAAAGCTGCCAGCAAGGCCGCAAGTGGTATGACCAACCACAGCGATGTGTGCAGCCCATCGGGGAACATGGCGGCAAACGCGGCAAAGTTTTGCGCCAAGTGGGGCGATGCCATCAGGCCAAACAAATACGCCCCTACGGCATAAAAAGCCACATAGCCCAAATCCAGCAAGCCAGCGTAGCCCACCACAATATTCAGGCCCAGGGCCAGCAACACATACAGCAGCGCCAAGTCGGCAATGCGCACCCAGGCATCACCAAACTGCTGCAAACCCAAGGGCAAGGCCAGCAAAAACAGCGTGCTGACAATGGTGACGGCGGTTTTAGAGAGTTTCATGGTGCAGCTCCGTATTCCATTTCTAAATTATTCATGTCCAGGCGCGAAGCCGCAGGCAGTGCCTGAGGCACGACAAGGTGAACTAACAACGACAGGGATCATTTAAAAATGGGGTCAGGCGCGGTCGGCCACACGCTCACCTAGCAGGCCCGAGGGGCGCAGCGTCAGGATGATGATGAGCACAATGAAGGCAAAAATATCAGCGTAGTGGCTGCCCAAAACGCCCCCGGTCAGCGCGCCCAGGTAGCCCGAGCCTATGGCCTCGATCAGGCCCAGCAAAATGCCGCCCACCACAGCACCGGCCAAATTGCCAATGCCGCCAAACACCGCCGCCGTAAAGGCTTTAAGGCCTGGCAAAAAGCCCATGGCATGCTGCGCTGTGCCGTAGTTAGATGCATACATAACCCCAGCAATGGCCGCCAAGATGGCCCCAATGATGAAGGTGGCCGATATCACCCGGTCTGGCTTGACGCCCATGAGCGCCGCTACGCGGGGGTTTTCGGCAGTTGCACGCATGGCACGGCCTAAGCGGGTGTAGTTGACCAAGTAAGTCAGCCCCGCCAAGGACAGCGCCGTGACCACCAAAATCAGAATTTGCGTGGGGGTGATGAAAGCACCCGCAATCTCGTAAGGCTCGCTCTCCAGCAGCGTGGGGTAAGGCTTGTAGTTAGGCTTCCAGATGATCATGGCCAGCGTTTGCAGCAAGATCGACATGCCAATGGCCGTGATCAGCGGGGCCAGGCGTGGGCTGTTGCGCAAGGGGCGGTAGGCCACTTTTTCGATCACAAAGTTGAGCACTGCGGCCACAAAACAGGCCACCAGCGTAGCCAGCAGCAAAATGATCCAACCCGGTGCATCGGGCATGGCCTCTTGCATCATGCCAATCACGCTCCAACTGGTCAGTGCACCAATCATCAAGACTTCGCCATGGGCAAAGTTGATGAGCTGGATGATGCCGTACACCATGGTGTAGCCCAGTGCGATCAGGGCGTACATACTGCCCATGACCAGGCCGTTAATGATCTGCTGGAGCAAGATGTCCATCGGGGAATCCTTCTGATGATTGCGCTGGACGCAATGTGCGGCCAGGCGGCGGTGAATGAAGGTGCAAGAACGGTTGCAAATACAGGTGGGACATGCCTCAGTTGCTGTCAAAAACTTACCGCAGATGACAAGCTTGGCCACCGCAGCCACAGCCCTCGCATGGTTGCAATGGCTAGTGCAAGTTTCTCTAGCAAAAAACCCGCCAAGTCATATCTGCCATGTGCGGGTTGCCAAGAAATTGTAGTCACCGAGGGAGCACCACAACCCAATACCTGCCCGGGGTTTTCCCGGGTGGTCAATGTGGCATTAGAGGGGGGCTTACTGAGGATCTGACAAGGTGCCTGAGGGCGGCGCAGCCTGGCTTTGCAGCGCACGCAGGGCCTCGAGCTTTTGTGCAATTTGCTGCTCTAGCCCCCTTGGCACAGGTTGGTAAAAATGTGTTTCAGGCATGCCTTCGGGCAAATAACGCTCACCCGCAGCAAAGGCATTGGGCTCGTCGTGTGCGTAACGGTAGTCTTTGCCGTGGCCCAGGTCTTTCATGAGCTGTGTGGGGGCATTGCGCAAATGGGCGGGCACGGGGCGGGTGCCGTCTGCCTGCACCCAAGTACGGGCGGCTTTGTAGGCTTTGTAGGCGGCGTTTGATTTGGGCGCCACTGCCAAATAAATGGCGCATTCGGCCAGGGCCAGTTCACCCTCGGGACTGCCCAGGCGCTCATAAACCTCGGCAGCATCCAGGGCCATGCGCAGGGCGCGGGGGTCGGCAAGGCCTATGTCTTCACTGGCCATGCGAACCAAGCGGCGTGCAATGTAGCGCGGGTCGGCACCGCCATCGAGCATGCGCACCAGCCAGTACAGCGCAGCGTCGGGGTCAGAGCCACGCACCGATTTGTGCAAGGCGCTGATGGTGTCGTAAAACTGGTCGCCGCCTTTGTCGTAGCGGCGCAGTTGCTGGCCCAGCACCTGCTGCATCCAGTCGGCGGTAATGGTGGCCAAGCCAGCCTGCGTGGCCGCCATGGACAAGGTTTCCAGGGTGTTGAGCAAGCGCCTGGCATCGCCATCGGCATAGGCCAACAAACGGTTGATTGCTACATCTTCTATAGCTGGAAGTGCTTGTTTTTCTAAGGCAAGGGCCACAATTTGCTTTAAATCGGCCTCTGCAAGGGGTTGCAGCACGTACACAGCCGCCCGTGAGAGCAGTGCCGAGTTAACTTCAAACGAAGGGTTCTCGGTGGTAGCGCCAATAAAGGTGAACAGCCCGCTTTCTACGTGGGGCAAAAATGCGTCTTGCTGGCTTTTGTTAAAGCGGTGCACTTCATCCACAAACACCAGGGTGCGTTGCGCCAGCAGGCCACTTTGGGCGGCTTGGGCGCGGTCAACGGCATCGCGAATGTCTTTGACACCGCCCAGCACAGCGCTGATGCTGATGAACTGCGCATCAAAAGCATCAGCCATCAACCGCGCAATGGTGGTTTTGCCCACGCCCGGAGGCCCCCACAAAATGCAACTGTGCGGGCGGCCTGACTCAAAGGCCAAGCGCAGGGGCATGCCCGGCCCTAGCACCTGTTGCTGGCCTATGACCTCGCCCAAGGTGCGCGGGCGCAAGGCTTCGGCCAAGGGTTGGTGGATAGGAGTAGGCGCTTTGCTCATGGTGCGGGCCACTATGGCCTAGCCCTGGGTGGCACGGATTTCAAGTACCCGTTTTTCCAGGGGCTTGGCCGCACCAGTGCGGCGGGTGGCACGCAGCAGCACTGCGATGTTTTCCAAGCTTTGCGCTACGCGCAGATCGTCTGGGCCCAGCAGTTTTTCTTTAATGGCAAGCGCACGGCGGTACAAGGGTTCGGCTTTGGCAAATTGTTTTTGTTGGCTGTAGAGCATGCCCAAATTGGTCAAAGCGTTGGCAACATCCAAGTGCACCAAACCATTTAGCGTTTCTTGCATACCCAGAGCTTTTTTGTACAAAGGCTCTGCTTGGGCATAGCGGCGTTGGGTTTCGTAAAGCCATGCTTTTTGTGTGAGGGTCAGGGCCACATCGGCGTGCACTGGCCCTAAGGTTTTTTCCAGCATGGCAAGCGCACGGTCGTATGCGAACTCTGCTTTGGCATAGCGGCCCTGCACACGCTCCAGGTCGGCCAGTTTGTGCAGGTTTTTGGCAAGCGGTACGCTTTCTGGGCCCATCACGCGCTCCCAGGTGTCGTGCACGCGCTGCAGCAAAGCCTCGGCCTGTGGGTATTGGCCTTGGCTTTGGTAGCTACTGGCAAGCTGGGTCAGGGTAGCGGCCACTTTGGGGTGCTCTGGGCCCACCGTGCCTTCTTGTTGGGCTAATAAGCGCTGGAGCATGGCCTGCTCTTGGACATGCTGCTTTTGTGCGCCATGTACCTTGGCCATGTTGAGCAGTGCAGCCTCCAGCGCCACATGCTGGTTACCCCATTGGTTTTCTAGCGATGCCAGCGCGCTTTGGTACAAAGGCTGGGCTTGGGGCCACTTGCCTTGGGCTGCATAGGCATCGGCCAGTTGGGTTTGGCTTTGGGCCAAAACAGCCGAATCCGCAGGAAGGCTTTTTTGGTGAATCGCCAATATGCGCTGGTACAAAGGCTGCGCCTTGGCGTGCTGACCTTGCCTTGCATACAGGCCCGCTAAAGGGTTCAAGCTTACGACCAGGCTCACGTGTCCTTGACCCAAGGTTTTTTCACGGATGGCCAGGGCACGTTGGTACAGCGGCAATGCTTGTGCATCTTGGCCTTGGATATCGTGCAGGGCTGCAAGGCTGTGCAGGCTTTGCGCCACTTGCAAATGGTGCCCACCTAAAGTTTGTTCGCGCATTCCCAAGGCGCGCTGGTACAGCGCCTGGGCTTGTGCATATTGGCCTTGCAGGTGGTGCATGGAAGCCATGCTGTGCAGGCTCAAGGCCCATCCGGCATCGGGGGCTTTCAGGGTTTTCTCACTGATGGTCAGGGCGCGCTGGTGCAAGGGTTGGGCCTTGCTGTAGTGCCCCTGCGCCTGGAACTGCACGGCTAAATGGCTCAAGGTGGTGGCAACCAAAGGGTTGTCTGGCCCCAGAGCTTTTTCTTGGATGGGCAGGGCTTTTTCTAGCAGAGGGATGGCCTCAAAGGCTTGTTGTTGCTCGCCATACAGCACGGCCAACTGCACCAGCACCCGGGCATATTCGGGGTGGGCCGAGCCCACACGCGCGTCTAGCACCCGCAGTTGTCGTTGGTACAAGTTTTGGGCTTTGTCGAACTGGCCTTGGGTCTCATGTAACTGCGCCAAATGGTTCAGGCTTTGCGCCACTTGGATCGCATCGTCACCTGCGGAGCTTTCGTTGATGGCCAGGGCACGTTGGTAAAGGGTTTGGGCTTTTTCAAAATTGCCTTGTTTGGCATACAAGGCTGCCAATCCATTCAGACTAGAGACGATGGCCGTATGCTCCACACCAAACAATTTGCTGCGGATAGACAAGGTACGCAGGTACATGGACTCGGCCTGCTCTGTGGCACCCAAGGCCTCAAACACCTCGGCCAAGCTTTGCAGGGTTTGGGCCACGCTCAAGTCGTCAGGGCCTAAAACGTTTTCGCGTACCGTTAGAGCACGCTGAAAAAGTGGCAGGGCCTTTTCGGGCTGCCCTTGTAACTGGCTGACTAGCGCCAAATAGTGGGCACTCTGCGCCAAAGAAATATCGTTGGGGCCCAGTGTTTTTTCTTGGATTTGCAAAGCCCGCTCGTATAAAGGCTGGGCCTTGGCGTATTGGCCTTTGGCGTGGTACAGAGCGCCTAGGTTGTGCAGAGTCGTGGCCACATCTGGGTGGTTGGGGCCAAAGGCTTTTTCTTGTATGCCCAAGGCCCGCACATACAGGGGCTCAGCTTTGTCGTACTGCGCTTGGCCGTCGTAGATCAAGGCCAAGTTGTTCAAACTGGTGGCAACCGCGGGGTGGTCTTTGCCTGCTTCGCGCTCTGCAAATTCAAGGGCTTTACGTACCAAGGCAATGGCCTGTTCTTGCCTACCCTCTTCATAAAGCCCGCGGGCCTCTTGCAACCAGTTTTTCCATTGGGTGTGGGCTTGTTGGGCATGCGCTGCGCTACCAAGGCAGCTGGCAACCATCAAGCCAAAGAGAAATTTCTTGCAGGGGTTCATGCCAACGTACCTCGCGGTGGTTTCTACCGGTTGCCGTGATTTTGTGGCTATTGCTTGAGCACATCAGCCCCCGCAGGCGGCTTGAACTGAAACAAGCCGGCAGGCAAGCTGGTGTTGGTTTGCATACTGGTAAAGCGCACCACCGAGCGTTGGCCAAAACCGTCCAGCACATCCAGCACAGCCAGTTGGTTACCTGCAAAGCCTACGCGCACGGTTTGCAACTGTCCGTCTGGTGTTTTGGGGCGGGCCAGCACCCATTGCAAGCCGTCTTGGTCGGGCTGGGCCTCTAGCGTGAATTCGCGGCGCACAGCAGACACATCGACCGCCGATGCGACGATGGCAGCAGGCGTGCTGCCCAAGGCCTGGGCCTGAGGGCGCTGGGTGACTTGGTTCAAGTCCACATCATGCAGCCACAGGGTTTGGCCGTCGGCCACGATGGTTTGCTCGAAGGGCTTGGTGTAGTCAAACCGAAAACGCCCAGGCCGGTCAAACGCAAAAGTACCGCTGGAGGTACGTACACGCGCAGGCTGGCCGTCTTTGGGTGGCGACGTCACGGTTTGGGTGAAGTCTGCTTTGCCTGAGCGGGCCGTTTGCATGAAGTTTTCAAGGCTTTTTAGGCCATCAGCGCAAGCACTGAAAGCACTGAAAGCACTTGTAGCTATAAAAATAGTAGCAATCCAGGTTTTCAAAACAAGCTCCAAGCTCAGGCCCGTGCAATACAGGCCATGGTGGTTGTGACGTATGGCGGCAGTGCTTAATCGCCTCGTGCGGGCACCAGCACTTCACGCTGGCCGCTGGTGGTCAAGCCGCTAACGAGGCCTGCTTTTTCCATGTCTTCCAGCAAGCGGGCAGAACGGTTGTAGCCTATGCGCAGCTTGCGTTGCACGTAAGAAATACTGGCCTTGCGGTCTTTGAGCACCACTTCTACCGCTTGGTCGTACATGGGGTCTTTTTCACCGCCGTCACTGCCGCCCAGGTCACCGTTCAGATCACCGTCACCGTCTACAGTTCCCCCCTCCAGCACGCCGTCGATGTAGTCGGGCTCGCCCTGGGTTTTGAGGTAGCTGACCACGCGGTGCACTTCTTCGTCGCTGACAAAAGCACCGTGCACACGAATCGGCAGGCCTGTGCCGCTGGCCATATACAGCATGTCGCCCATGCCCAGCAGGGCCTCGGCGCCCATTTGGTCCAAAATGGTGCGGCTGTCGATCTTGCTGCTGACCTGAAACGCTATACGCGTAGGGATGTTGGCTTTGATCAAACCGGTAATCACATCCACGCTGGGCCGCTGGGTGGCCAAAATCAGGTGAATGCCGGCTGCCCGGGCTTTTTGCGCCAGCCGGGCAATCAGCTCTTCAATCTTTTTGCCCACGACCATCATCAAGTCGGCCAGCTCGTCAATGACCACCACAATGTGGGGCAGGCGCTGCAATGGTTCGGGCTCTTCAGGCGTGAGGCTAAAGGGGTTGTAAATGAACTCCTCACGTGCCTTGGCTTCGTCGATCTTGACGTTGTAACCCGCCAAATTGCGCACACCCAGCTTGCTCATGAGCTTGTAGCGGCGCTCCATCTCGCCTACACACCAGTTCAGGCCATGGGCGGCTTGCTTCATATCGGTAACCACAGGGGCCAAGAGGTGCGGAATGCCCTCATACACCGACATTTCCAGCATCTTGGGGTCGATCATCAACAGCCGCACATCGCGCGCTTCGGCCTTGTACAGCAGCGACAAAATCATGGCGTTGATACCGACTGACTTGCCTGAACCCGTGGTACCTGCCACCAAAACGTGCGGCATTTTGGCCAGGTCTGCCACCACCGGGTTGCCCACAATGTCTTTGCCCAGGCCCATGGTCAACATGCTCTTGGCCTCGTGGTACACCTGCGAGCCCAAAATTTCTGACAGGCGAATGGACTGGCGTTTGGCGTTAGGCAGCTCCAGCGCCATAAAGTTTTTGCCCGGAATGGTCTCCACCACACGGATGGAAATCAAGCTGAGCGACCGTGCCAAGTCTTTGGCCAAACCCACAATTTGCGAGCCTTTGACACCCGTGGCGGGCTCGATCTCGTAACGGGTAATGACAGGGCCGGGCATGGCGGCCACCACGCGCACTTCTACGCCAAAGTCTTTGAGCTTTTTCTCGATCATGCGGCTGGTCATCTCCAGCGTCTCGGGAGCCACCGTCTCTTGGCGCTGCGAAGAGCCATCGAGCAAATCCACCTGCGGTAAGCGGCTGTCAGGCATGTCGGTAAACAGGGGCTTTTGGCGCTCTTTGACCACGCGGGCACTTTGCGGCACGTCCGTCAGCACAGGCTCGATGATCTGAACAGGCTGTGTGTGGTGTTCTTCGCTCTCAATGCGTTCCTCGAGCACCACCTCTTCGCGTTCACGTGCGGCTTTAAGGCCTTCTGCAAGGTCTTTGGCGACTTCACGCTGGGCCAAACGGGACTGCACCAATGCGTCGACGCGGGCGCCCAAACTTTCGGCCACCTTGCCCCATGAAAAACGAAACACCATGGCCAAGCCCAGCACCAAACCCACAATGGCCACCAAGCCAGAGCCCGTAAAACCCAACCACCGCATGGCCAAAGGCCCCATGACCTGCCCCATTACGCCGCCCCCGTGGCCGCTGGGCAACCAGGCCTCAAAGCGGTACAAGCGCGTCCACTCTAAAGTGGTGCTGGCAAGCAGCAACAACGCCAGCCCCAGCCAAAATACGGTGCGCCGCACTGCTGGGGTGGCAGCACCTGCAGGCACTTCCCCGCCGCGCATCCAACGGGCCAAGGAAGAAAACCAGGCACACACCGCCGCAGCCACCACCCACCACACCGAGTAGCCCGCCGCAAAATAGCTGATGTCAGCCAGCCAGGCCCCAAAACGCCCTGCCCAGTTGGCGACCATACGCGCATCACTGGCACCAGAGTTCGACCACGCCACGTCTTGTGGGGTAAAACTACACAGCGCCAACAGCCAAAAAACCAGCGCCAAGAAAGCGGCCACCAGCACCATTTCATGCCCAAATCGGGCGGCCACAGAACGGCCAGCCGCTTTGGCTGCCGTGGTGGTGTTCAGGGTATTGAGAGAGTAGGTCATAGCGTACGCAGTGAGCTTACCGCATGCTTGTGCGGGTACTTACCCACCTAGGTGTCGCATCCCGGACGATCATGTGGCCGCCTGTGAAACAAATGCGGGTGCGTCCGATACCAGTCTTTCATCGCCTGCATCGGCGTCTTGCTCTTGAGCGCTGACTGCGGCAACTGGTGGTTG
>Ga0315907_10000919_pt1 | contig 40244 bp, 32 predicted proteins | sample LakEriMetagenome_3_FD_203525 | JGI IMG/M metagenome (GOLD analysis project Ga0315907, IMG submission 203525) | Freshwater fungal communities from buoy surface, Lake Erie, Ohio, United States - Buoy 12 MA123 | ecosystem: Environmental > Aquatic > Freshwater > Lake > Lake biofilm | place: USA...
CTTTGGGGCAGCGTGTGATTTTGACTTTGTTTTCATATTTGTAACGGTTGATTTGTGATTTACAATTTCATAAGTAACCTTGGCCGTAACGCAAAACTCATTCACCTTTCCATTCAATACTCTTGCGGTCTGGTCTTGAACATAAACCGAACTAACACTATTGAAACGTGCCATCGCTTCTTCCACCACTCTGGCTGTCGCATCCTCCCAACTTTTAGGCGAGGCATGTGTTATCTCTGTCACTCGATAAACTCCCATTTCAATTTCTCACTTCGGTTTCTGTTCAGGTATTCAAAAAAACAATCCGTGAAATTTCATTTTACCATTATCACGAATTTCAAAAGTGGGTCCCGGAATTTTTATGAAGCTTAAAACTTTCGCCGTTCGCTGCATCCATTTTTTCTTCCATCGAACACGTTCCAAATCTGCATCAAATGAAAAGTAGAATTCACGCTCGCGTTGAAAATTATTAACATCATCAACAATGAAATTTGCACTTGTCATTTTCGTTGCACCATATCCTATTGCAATATTCAACCACCTCGGGAAAGCCGCGTCAGAAGCGAGAAATTTGTGTACGTTGAATGAAGCCCAATACGTTTGCGCATTGTAGTCTTTCAAGATGCGTTGTTGAAAATTACGACCTAATGCTTCTTCGTTGTACTTCGCAAAGTGGGATGGTGTGTAAGAAAATTTCAAAGTGATGCGTTGCTCTTTCCAAAAAAAATCTTGTGCACTGAAGATGAAAATTCCACTCGCATTGGCAAACATATCGCCCCATGAAAAACCCCACTGCGCACTTTTGCCATCGAGTAGTTCAATGCCTGTCATGTACAATATGCTAGTTGCTGCTCCTCTCCATTTGTCATGATTGATGTGAAGTGATTTCGAATAATAGCTAGTTAGATACCGCGTTAATGTGTACGATGTGAATGCATGACCGACTTTGTCCATCTGCATCCATTCACTGTTGTCATTGAATGAGTGCAGGTGTGTACGTGGATATTTTTTATACCATAATTCACTCAGCAGAATGTAACTCGAACTTCCAATCGCCAAAGGCACAGACCATGTTGCGAGTCGTCTGTTGCGCATGGCTAATGAATCATGTTGTGCATTCATTATCGATATGCCAACTAGGAAAGTAAATAACAGAAGATAATGTTTCTGGTGAAGCATCTTAACTTTCGAAGATGCAATATACTTTAGTTTATCGTCCTAAAGATTTAGTGAAGCAGTCAGAGTGATAGATACTTCCGCTATTGCGAAATTATCCAATAGTTGATTTTTTCCTGAAGTACATCTTCACGCATGGGTTTCTCCATGATGTCGTCCATACCTGCTTGAATGCATAATGCTTTATCCTTCCGCTCGTCTCGGCTAAGACCTATAATTACTGGCATCGATTCCTCGTCGACGAGTTTTTTTAATTGTTTCGTTGTTTCTATTCCGTCTACGTCATTCTCTTTTACATCCATTAGAATCAAGTCATAATCTTCCTTGCGCGATTTTTCCAATACCTCTCTGCCGGTTGCAACCGTAATAGACTTGTGTCCTAATCGCTCAAGCGTTTTGGCTGTGACGGCTCTCGATAATTCGTTGTCTTGCGCAAGAAGAATTTTTAGACCCGAATTAGATCCTATTACCTCTTTGTTTCCGCTTTGCATTGTAAGCTTGGCAAGTTGCACCGGACTTATCTGCATGACATCAATAATTGTATCGAGTAATTTCGATTGCTTTACCGGTTTAGTTAGATAGGCGTTGTATAGATTTTCCCGGTCGTGCATCATGTATTCACCCAAGGAGGAGAGCACTATGATAGGTAGTTCCTGAAAAGTAAAGTGAGCGCGTATCGTTTTAGCAACCGACTGCCCATCGAGCTCCGGCATTTGCATGTCTAAAATGACAAAGTCGAACTTATTGAGATTCGACATTACATCTGTAACCAGTTGGGGACTATTAAAAGGAGTTGCCTGAATGCCCCAGCCGGATAATTGCTTGACTAAGATTTTCAGATTGGTAGTATTGTCGTCGATAACCAGTGCCTGCATACCTTGCAGTGCCTTTACTTTTTCTTTATGGTCCTGCCCTGTGATTTCAGCAACGAGACTAAATGAGAAAATCGATCCCTTGCCGGGCGTGCTGGTGACTTTTATCTTGCTACCCAGCTCATGAACGATGCTCCTGCTGATCGATAGCCCAAGACCTGACCCTGGATATTTCTTTTGATTGGAAGAGTCTACCTGATAAAATGAGTCAAAGATTTTTTCTAATTCGTCAGACTCAATTCCGATTCCGGTATCCTTGACACTAAACTCAATTTGTACAAATTCGTTTTCTCTGTTTACCAATTCTGCTTTGATGACGATTTCACCTTGAAGAGTGAATTTGATTGCATTGTTGACCAGATTAATTAAGACCTGGCGTATGCGGTGCTCATCGCTCAGTATTTCAGGGGGAATAGCTGATGAGATGTCTGTCATCAACTCAATCTTCTTTCCATGCGCTAAAGGCTTCAATAAATCGATTACCTGGTCGATGCAGTCTTGAACTGAAAAACGTTCTTTTAAAACTTCCATCTTGGTCGACTGCATCTTCGCAACGTCCAAAACATTATTGAGCAACTCCAACAAGTGAATGGCACTGTTATGAATATTTCTGGAATAAACGCGCTGCTCGTCGTCAAGCTTACTCTGTAGCAGTAACTCACTCATGCCAATGACACCATTAAGGGGGGTTCTCACCTCGTGACTCATGTTGGAGAGAAACTCTGTCTTCGCTTGAAGAGCTTCATGAACCTTCTTATCAGCTAAATCAATTTCACTATCAACACCTTCAAAAGTCTGTCGAATTGGTTTCAGGATAAATAAAATGCCTAGAATGAAAATGGTCAAAGTCGCCCCGGATATTAGCCCGATGGCTGATATAGTGACATTCTCCTGTAGCTTACTTTCGGATAAAAATTGACCGGTAACATTGTTGATGCTGCCAACATATTGCTCCAATATGACCATGCCCGAATCCAGCTGAGCCAACGTATAGGTATCGGGTGTTTTGATGTATGCAGTCAGGAAATCTCGGCATTGAACAAATTCCACTGAAGATGTCTGAAGCATTTCCTGCGAAGCATTCGTGTTACTGCCTGATGTACCATATTGTTCGCTCCCGGTAATGAGAGCTTTTTGAGCATTTTCCCATTTATTCAGAGAAACTTCGAATTCAGCAATCTCGCTTTGTACTTCTGTTTTTTCTGCGGTCCTGCGCTGAATATCATACATTCTTCGACCTAACTCTTCCGCAAGTGCTTTCTGACGCGATGATAAGCTGATTTTGGAGAGATAGCTGCTCATGCTATTTTGACTAAAAATAAGCACAATGCAGGAAGCAACGGTTACTCCAACCATTACGAATAGAAGCACGCGAAGCCTCCAAAGAATCTTCTCTCTGCCTAACATATTAACACAAAAATAAGGAAATAGCGATACTTATCAACAAAAGTGCTATTCAATACCCCTTTTTTGCAACCAGTTTACATAATCGGTTCGGTTACGCTCATGCTCTGCCAATGATTGAGCGAATCGATGTCTGCCTGTACCACCGGGTTCGGCGCACATGTATATATAGGCATTCTTTTCGGCTTTGAGCACGGCGTCGATATAGGCCGTCTCCGGAAAATTGATTGGGCCGGGTGGCAGCCCCTGAATCTTATAGGTATTATAGGGTGTATCAGACTGCAAATCGCTCAAATAGACTCGCTGTACCGATTTTTTTCTTCCATAAAGTGTGGTAGGATCCGATTGCAGCGGCATACCGATTCGAAGTCTATTCAGGTATAAGCCGGCAATGCGAGGCGCTTCATCATTGTTGGCGGTTTCAGCTTTAACAATGGAGGCAAGAATAATCACCTCAACCGGCGTCATATCAATTTCATCCGCTTGTTTCAATCGGTTTTCATTCCAGGTCTTGTCAAACTCTAATTTCATTTTTTTCAAGAAGTTCGTTCCGCTCATGTCCCAGTAAAACTCGTATGTGTTTGGACGAATGAGCACTGATGCATCGCCTGAAGGAATATCCATGGCTCGCAGAAGTGTGTCGTTCCGAAAGGCACTCATGAAGTATGCACTGTCATGCTGTAAGTTGATTCCGAGTTTGCCGGCTAAATCTTCCAAAGTCGTAACATCATCAATGCGGATTGTAACCGTTGAAATTCCTCCTGATCTGAACTCTCGTATAATGTCGCTATTGCTCATGCCTTCCGTTAACCGGTATCTGCCAGGCTTGGCTGAATTCAGTTTTTTCATTTTTAAACTGATTTCCAGGGTAAGGTTGCTATTGAGATTAAATCCGTTTCGCATTAAAACTTCATCAATAGAAGTTTTTTCTTTTACAGAGAAAATCCGCTCCTTTTCCGGATGTGAAAGATTGGGTGTTTTGAATACAACAAAGTAGGATGCCCCGCCGAGGAGCAACAAGATTATCAGAGTGAGGAGTAATGCCTGATTTTTTTTCATACTTGCAGCGAAAGTGAGAACTGAGTAGCCTGTTTACCGTTATATGTCATGGCCCGCAAAGGCTCAAAGCCTGTCTTTGAAAATAATTTGCGGCTCCTTTTGTTGTCGTCGAAAATGATTGCGCTCACCCTCCGAATTCCCTGTTTGCTTAATTCTGTAAGCATAGACTTTAATGCCATCTCCGCATAGCCTCTATTTCGATTTATAGCATCAACTATAAATATTCCAATACCGCATTGACGAAGCGTTTTATTCATATCGAATAGGTCAATTGCACCTATCTCCAGTTCGCCTTTACAAATAATCCATCGCGTAATTTCGGAGTTGGAGTCATCGATGCATTTTTCGACAAAGGCTTCTATTTCGGCCGTTGTAAAGGGCCCTCTTTGCTCAGATACAGCCCACAGCTCAGGGGTGTTTTCCCATTCGAATACCATTTGAAGGTCATCTAAACGAAGCGCGCGCAGGGTAATCATGTTTCATCTTAATATTGACCTGTAGCAAGCAGCACCAACGTACAGGCATGCTCCACAGAAATTCCATGGCGGATTAAATCCGCTTCAAATTCGGGGTTTTCTGTGCCAGGATTGAAAATTACTCTTGCAGGATGGATTTTCATGATGGTTTCTCTCCATGCCGCCTGGTTTTTCGCGCCGACATACAAGCTGACGGTGTCAATGTCGGACTGTTCCGAGGGTTGTTGTTGAATGGGGATACCTTCAATTAGTCCTGGTTTCAAGCCAATCGCTAAGCAATCAATACCCGATTTGCGAAGTGCCTGGATAGCTTTATAACTGTAGCGAAGCGGGTTCGACGAAGCGCCTATCACAGCCGTTTTTTTCATCCTGCAAAGATGTTGAAAGTAGATAAACATTCCACCTTACTTTTGTCGGAATACACGAATTAAGAATGAACCGATTTCAAAACATCTTATTCCTTTTAATACTATCTGTTTTGTTTGCCTCATGTGGTTTAAATTCAGAGTTTATGTTTCAGCATCCCAAGGACTACGTGTTTGATGTTCCGGAAGTTGACTCAACCACGATTGATTACAGCATTCAACCAAATGATGTAATCTCCTTTAACCTTTTTACAAATGAGGGTGCTGTTATGCTCGAGTTAAGTACGAGTACGATAGAGTCATCCAACATAGGTGCAGCGCCGGGTTTGAGCTATGTAGTGAACTCTCAAGGCTATGTAGAGTTTCCTATTATCGGCTTTCAGAAGATCAGTGGATTGAAATTGGCGGAGGCTCAAAAATTTATCGAAGAACTCTACACTCCACAGTTTAATAACCCGTATGTTCAATTGAAGGTCGTGAATCGCAGAGTTATTTTGTTTTCAAGTCCCCCAGGTTCCGGGACTGTTATCAAATTGGGCACGGAAAGCATAAGTATAATCGAGGCTATCGCTCAGGCAGGTGGTATCGGTGCTGATGCTAAAGCAAAGGATATCAAGTTGTTTCGAAATGACGGCACAGGAAAACGACAGGTTTACCATATTGATTTGTCCACGATTGAAGGTATTAAGTACGCCAATATGTCCGTTGAGTCTGGCGATATTATCTACGTCCAGGTCCGCAATCTCTACGCGCGAAGTCTTGCACTCGAATTGCGTAGCTGGATGACCTTATTGGTTGGTATCACCACTTTTATAACCATTCAAAATCGCTTTTAGGTCATGAAAATCACCCTAACGGAATTTCGTGATTTGCTTATTCTCGAACCTACCGTTTTTAGGGACAGCAGAGGTGCTTTTTTCGAATCCTTCAATGAAGCGAAATTCAGAGTTGAAACCGGACTTAATATTTCGTTTGTGCAGGATAATGAAAGTACCTCATCCAAAAATGTCATTCGTGGAATGCACTTTCAGGTTCCGCCGAAAGGACAAGCGAAGCTCGTAAGAGTTGTCAAAGGGGCCGTCCTCGATGTAGTCATTGATTTACGCAAAACCGAACCGACATTCGGACAGCATTATAAAATTGAGCTCTCTGCGGAAAATAAACAGCAGCTGTTCGTTCCCGAGGGCTTCGCTCATGGGTTTTTAGTGTTAGAAGAACAGACTGTATTCTCTTATAAGTGCAGCAATTACTATAGCAAGGAACTCGAATCGAGTCTGCGTTGGAATGATCCGTCTTTTTCCATTGATTGGCCGATAGAAAACCCGATTCTTTCAGACCGTGATAGGGAGGGTGTTTTATGGACTGAATTTCAGTCACCGTTTTTTTGAAATGAACGCACGTGTATACATGATAGCTGCTGCTGTTGGGCTCGTGTCCTCAGCTTTGATATTCGGCCTTTTCGCATTTGTAAACCGCACCAAGCCCAGCAAAGCTGAAAACGACGCATACCGTCAGATTATTAATGGCGAGTATCGGATTTTCGCGATGCCCTTGCCGGAAAGAATTGACTTTGCCGGTGAAGAGGTACCTCTAACTAGACCGGACGTAAGAGAAAGTTTGGATCGTGAAATTCTAGTGAATACCTACTGGCATAGCAATACACTCCTCGCCATTAAAAGAGCCTATCGCTGGTTTCCCATCATAGAACCCATTCTCAAGGCCAACGAAATTCCCGACGACTTTAAATATTTAGCCGTTATAGAAAGTTCACTCTCCAATGCCTCTTCGCCTGCGGGTGCAAAAGGATTTTGGCAGTTTCTGGAAGAAACCGGAAGGGGATATGGTTTGCAAATAGATGAGCAAGTCGATGAGCGATATGATGTGGAGAAAAGTACCTATGCAGCATGTCATTATTTAAAAGATGCCTTCGACATTCATGGCTCTTGGTCAATGGCTGCAGCATCATACAACATGGGAATGGGAGGACTTCAAAAACGAGCCGGGCAGCAATACCAAAATTCGTATTGGGATTTGTTGCTGAACGAAGAGACTGCTCGTTATGTCTATCGAATTCTTGCAGTGAAGGAAATATTCAACCATGCTGATCAATACGGTTTTGTCATTAGACCCGCAGAGCTATATGAACCTTTGAAATACACAACGGTTCAAATTTCTTCAACAGTTACTGATTTGGCAGCCTTTGCCAAGGATCAGGGAATATCTTATAAACTCCTAAAGTGGTATAATCCGTGGCTTCGAGAGAATTACCTGAAGGTGCCACAAGGAGTCACATACGAAGTCAAAGTTCCAGCTTAAAAGCGATTGAACTCAATCGTTTCGTTGGGTTTTCGTCCAAATTTTCCTCCAGAATCATGCTCTGAGCAGCACTGCTTTCCATGACTTCATCCATGGACTTGATAGCTCCTGAAGGAATGCCTCGCATGATAAACACTTGCATCCAGGTTGAGCGCGGCTTCATTGCAATAGCTTGTTGCAGTATCACAGCCAATTCATATCGATGTGAAACTCTCGATTGGTTATCTGCAAAATGAGGATTCGCCAAAATAGATTCGATGCCTAAAAGTTCGCAGAGCGCTCCAAATTGCTTATCGCTGCCCACGGCCAGCACCAAAGATTTTGAATCGGAACATATGAACGTCTCTCCGTATGGCGCAATGTTCGGGTGCAATGATCCCGTAGCCTTCGGAATATGACCTGCCATGAGGTAATTGCTCGCTTGATTGACAAGTGCTGAAAGTGCGGCCTCTTCCAATGTAACACGAACAACTGCACCTCTTCCACTCTCCATGCGTTTGAGCAAGGCGCACAGAATTCCTTCTTTCATTTGATGGGCTGCTATTACATCGATTAATGCCACAGGCATTTTCAATGGACCGCTTTGAGCATTGCCATTCATGAACATGAAACCACACTCAGCTTGCAGCACGACATCATAGGCAATCCGTTCTGCATCGGATGAGAAGCCTTTCAGAGAAGCATAAATTGCCTTGGGTTGGAGTTGGTGCACATCGCTTGCTGTAAGTCGGAAACGAGTATCATCTCCTTCTTTAAAATTGACAATTACAATGTCACACCAAACAAGCAACTCCTCTAGTCTTGGCCGGTTACCGGGTATTGTGAAGTCCAGCCACTCGTATGATTTTCCGTAATTGACAGATGAGAAATAGGCGCTCACCGAAGAGTTTTCATCTTCAGTGTCCAGTTTCCATGTGCGTGTTACATCGCCTTTGGTTCGCGGGTTTTCGATTTTGATGACCGTCGCTCCGAGCTCCGCAAAAAACGTAGCGACCGAAGGACCCGCAAGTACAGAGGATAAATCAAGAATATGAAGCCCGTTAAAAAGCTTTTCCATCGTTCAAATCTACTTCTTATTCTTGTTTCAACGCCTCTTTGAATGCTTTCAGAACGCGGTCACGCGCAAAACTATGTTCTACGATTGGCTTTGGATATGCAGCTGTGCCGAATTCGGGAACCCATTTCCGAATGTATCGTAAATCCTTATCAAACTTATCGGTTTGTAGCGTCGGATTAAATACCCGGAAGTAGGGAGCAGCATCGCAACCACAACTTGCGGCCCATTGCCAGCCACCCACGTTGCTCGCCAAGTCAAAATCGAGTAGTTGACTTGCGAAGTAGCGCTCGCCTAATCGCCAATCGATGAGCAGGTGTTTAGTCAGAAAACTGGCCACAATCATACGTACGCGATTGTGCATGAAGCCGGTCTCATTCAACTCTCGCATGCCCGCATCCACAATCGGGTAACCTGTTTTTCCATTGCACCAAGCCTCAAAATCATCGGGCGCATGGCGCCAGGGAATTCTGTCGTAGGCCGGTTTAAATGCTTTCGTTGCTGAATGCGGAAAATGATAAATAATCATTTGGTAGAAATCACGCCAGATTAATTCATTCAGCCATTTTTCGTTCAGCTGCATTCCGATGCGTGCCAACATGCGAATGCTCACTGTTCCAAAACGAAGATGCATACTTAACCGAGTCGTTCCGCGTAAATGAGGCAAATCGCGGGTTTGATGATAATTCTGAATCACTTCGTATGATACTTCTTTTTCCGGGAATTGGAAAGAATCGCTTGCCAACATTCCCATTTGACTCAGTGAAATGAGTTCGCCGGTGACCGATGAATGAAGTTGTCCTTGTTGTGGTATGCTATCGAAAGCATCAAACGAGTGTGCGTTCAGCTTTGATTTCCATTTCTTACTATAAGGCGTGAATACGGTGTAAGGCTTACCGTCGTCCTTTACAACTTCACTTTTCTCAAAAATGACATGGTCTTTATAACCATGCATTTCAATACCATGATTCTGCAAGAACTCATAAACCGAACGGTCGCGCTGCTGGGCATAAGGCTCATAGTCACGGTTACAGAAAACTTCACCTACCTGAAATTCCTGAATCATTTCCTGCCAGACCACCAGAGGTTCACCGTAGTATGTTTTGAGACCACCGCCCAACTCTTTCAGTTTTGCATGAATCGATATAAGGCATGAATGTATAAACTGGAGGCGCTTGTCTTCTTTGTTTTCTAGCTTATCTAAAATCTGCTTGTCGAAAATAAAGATGCACAAAACCGGCTTCCCGCTTTGAAGCGCTTTGCTGAGAGCATGGTTGTCTTCCAATCGCAAATCACGACGGAACCAATGAATGGAAACAGGTTCTTTCAAGGGAATGTTCTTTTTGCTAACCTAAACAAGAAAGCAACTTATTCGTTCGCTTATGGTTTTTCCGAATCTTGGTTGGCTTCTTCTAAGAGCTGTTTTTGATAAAGGGATGCATACGCTCCATTGAGTGCCAACAATTCTGAATGAGTACCTTGTTCCGTTATTCTTCCATGGTCAAGATAAACGATTTGGTCTGCATCCTTGATCGTTGAAATGCGATGCGCAATGATGATGCTCGTTTTACCTTTCATGAGCTGTCTGAGTTCGCGTATAATTCGGTCTTCCGTATGCGTGTCAACAGCGCTTAAACAGTCATCGAACAGGAGTATCTGAGGGTTTTTGATGATCGCACGGGCAATAGAAATACGCTGTTTCTGGCCACCACTCAAATTGATTCCACGCTCTCCCAGCATCGTATGGTAGCCTTGTGGAAACCCTAGAATATTGTCATGGACGTCGGCTATTTGAGCTGCTTTAATGATAGATTCCTCTTTCGCATTGGCGCCGAATGTGATGTTGTTGCGAATACTGTCGCTGAACAGAAAAACCTCCTGCGGCACATAGCCTATGTTCTCTCGCAACTCGGCCGAGCATATTTGGCTGATAGATTTATTATGAATGGTTATTCTACCGGAAGTAGGGTCAATCATTCGGGGAATCATTTGTGCCAACGTTGATTTTCCGCTACCTGTCCGACCGATTACACCTAATGATGTTCCCGGTTGAATCTCAATATTGATATTCTTAAGAGCTTGGATTCCACTGTCGGGATAGGTGTAGCAAACATTTTCTAGGCGCATGATTCCGGCTTCAAAGGGTCTCGCATCAGGCTCGTCTTGAATGTCAGGTGCCGTGTGCAAGAACTCATTGATACGAGCCTGGCTGGCTTCTGCTTTTTGAACCAAACTTGTCACCCAACCCACTACCGCAAATGGCCAAGTAAGTATGTTTACGTAGAATACAAACTGGACAATGACGCCTGGTGACAGCTCTCCGGCCATCACCTTCTGAGCTCCGATGTATACGGTAAGAATTGTGCTTAGCCCAACAAGAATAACAATAACAGGCATGAATAGGGCGTCAATTCGAACGAGCTCTAATTGTTTCTTCTTGTAATGCTCACTTTCAGAAGCGAAGGTGTCCGAAAAACTCTGCTCCCGCGCAAATGCTCGTAAAACTCGAATGCCTGATATGCTTTCTTGCACGATGGTGCTGAGTTTGGATTGTTGTTGCTGAACTAAATCTGTTTTCTTATTGATGGTTTTACTTACATAGAAAATGGCAACCATCATAAATGGTAGGGGCGATAGGGTGTAAAGTGTCAATTCTACATCAATGCGCAACATAACCACCGTGCACATCACCAGTAAAACGATTAGATTCAGGGTGTACATTACGGCAGGGCCCGCATACATCCTGACTCTATTCACGTCTTCGCTTATGCGATTCATTAAATCACCCGTGCGGTTGCGCTTGTAGAAGCTGTAGTCTAACTCCTGATATTTGTGATAGACCTCATTCTTGATGTCATATTCAATATGACGCGACATAACGATGAGTGCTTGACGCTGATAGAAAAGAAAGATTCCTTTGATGATATAGAAAACAAGGTAAAGACAAGCAAGCAAAAGACCGATCTTCACTACTACGGCCGCGTAATTGTCGGGATTAAGCTTTACAGTGGGCACTTCATCGGTAAACCAGGAAGACAGGTATTGAAAAGTACTTGGTGCAGGAATTTCGGTGTTGTCTGATAATGTTTCTTTGACACGAAGGGCATCGGCCAAAAAATCAATGCCGTCGCGCACCACCACTGGCGCATATACGCTAAAAACATTTCCGAAAACAATTAGAATAAACCCGGCAAACAACCTTCCGCGATATTTCCAAAAGTAAACGTTAAGCTGTGCTAGATTTTTCATGAAGAGGCGAAGGTAACACCTTCTTTAGAATTCGAAATTCCACGTTATACTGGGCAGAATCGGAAAGAGACTGACCTGATAGGCTTTAACCTGAAAAACACCATTCTGAATTTGCCCTTCCGTACCGAAGTAAATGAAATATGGGTTCATGCGGTTGTACAGGTTGTAGATAGAGAAATTCCAGTTGCTTTTGAATTTAGTCGCACGTTGGGGAGCTTGCGGATCAGCTTGCTTTTTGTGACCCTGGTGTTTCATGTGCCAAGTGGCGGAGAAGTCAGCGCGATGATAGGGTGCCATGCGATAACTGTTCCGCTCACCATAAACGTCGATTACGCGGTTTTCATAGAAGTACCGCTCAATTGGAAGTGTGATTGCATTACCCGTTGCGTAAACGAATACAAAACCTAAATCCAGACGCGGGTGGATTTTGTAGTTGATCACGACACTTAAGTCATGGCGCCGGTCCCATCGCGTTGGAAAGGATTCCCCGCCATTGAGCGATTCGAATATCCGATCTGTTTTTGACCACGTGTAACCTACCCAACCATTGAGTTGCCCGATTGCCTTCTTGAGGAAGAACTCCGCACCATAACTTCTGCCTGAACCGAATACAAGCAAGTTGTCGATGTTGTCATTGATAGTCTGATCGGGCTGAGCCCCCTCCTTGTATTCACTTTGATTTTGCATCGTCTTGTAATAAAGCTCGATGCTGCTTTCCCATGTATTGTCATCGAAATTTCGGAAATATCCGGCACTTATCTGATCTCCAATCTGCGGGCGAAGCACCTCTGTGCTTGGCAACCAAACATCTGTAGGCAAAGATGTCGGCGACAAACTTGTAAGGTGTATATACTGGTAGTTCTTCATGTAACCCGCTTTGATACTTGCATTGCGGCCAAGAGTCCAACGTAGATTAAGACGAGGTTCAACGCCTCCGTAATCTTGAACTAAATCACCCTTGCCATATTGAATAGTCGAAGTCGAAACTCCGGAAGCCAGCGGACCGTTCTCGGACTTGATATAGCGCGTAAACGGACCGACATGTGCGAAATAGGAGTAGCGGATACCCGCATTAATACTTATTTTTTCAGTTAAATCGAATTCGTCGAGGATGTATCCGGCTGCTTCGTGGGATAGTAAATGAACTTTGGCACCTGTGTCGAATTCGGTATCACCGCTGCGCGCATACACACTATTTGGCATGAAGTCATGGTGCGTATAGTCGACACCCCACTTCATGCGGTGCCGATAGTTCGGATAGTAGCTCCATTGCACCTTGGCCCCCAAATCTTGAATGCCGCTTGACAGCGTAAACTCAAAACCTTCTTGCTTCGCACCAAATGAAAAGGCGTAGTTCGTGAAGGTCAAAATAGAATTCATGAAGAGTTTTGGGTTAATTACTCTGTTCCAGCGAAGAGTACCCGTTGAGTTGCCCCAAGGAATGCGGGTATTGAAATTCGTTTTCTGACTGTTGAAGTTAAAAACGTCGCGACCGAAGTAACCACTGAGAAAAAGCTGATCTTTGGATGATAGTCTCCAATTGATTTTCGCATTCACGTCGTAGAAGTAATAGCCTGAGCCGTATGCGTTGGCAGTTGGCTTGACGAATGGCTTCAAAAGCACGTCAATATAAGTTCTCCTCGCACTTATGATGAAAGATGCTGTGTCTTTTTTGATGGGGCCTTCCAATGTGATACGTGAGGATATGGTGCCGATACCTCCTTGGGCATGCAATGACTTTTGATTACCTTCTTTTAGCGAAACATCCAGTACAGAGGCCAATCGTGAACCGAAATTGGCCGGAATACCTCCTTTCGTAAGCTCGAGGTTTTTTACGGCATCGGCATTGAATACGGAAAAGAATCCGAACAAGTGTGACGCATTGTAAACCGTCGCGTTATCGAGCAATATCAAGTTCTGATCAACGCCTCCGCCGCGCACATAAAAGCCCGCATTTCCTTCGCCGCTGCTTTTTACTCCCGGAAGCAGCGTAATCGTTTTTAAAATGTCGATTTCGCCAAATAAGACAGGAAGCGTTTTGACCTGCTCCATTTCCAAGCCGATTTTTCCGATGTCTGTGCTGCGAGTGTTGTCCGCCTTCGTGCCTTCGATAGTCACTTCGTTGGCTTGAATATTCTGCGGACTCATGAAACGATCTATGCGAGTATCCCGCTGCAAATCCAACGTGAACTCCTGCGTATCATAGCCTAATAGGCTAAGGCGCAACGTTTGTTTACCCGCAGGAAGTGTAAGTGAATAAAAGCCATATAAATTGGTAGAGGATCCCTTTCCTTGCTCCACTCCCGCTACTACGGCACCAATCAGGTATTCGCCGGTGGCTGCATCTTGAAGGGTACCATTAACAGTGAAAAAAGTGGGTTTTGGATCTGTTTGCCCTTGTGCTACCTGACATAGCAGTATGAAGAAAAATATGAAATGGAGAAAGCGCATAATTCAGGCGGCGAAATTAAAACGTGACCGAGCATGTTTGCCTACTCATGGTCATTCGTAATAGCCAAACCACCGAAAGCTAAAATTGTTTGTTTGCTCATGTGAAACGTACCTTCGCAGTCCTTTTTGTATGAACCAACTCTCGCGTGTTTTCATAATAATTGTTCTTCAAAGCGCTCTGCTTTGCGGTTTTGGACATGCTCAGTATGAAGTGAAAATAGCTAAGGCTGTCAGAACCGAAGTTGTTCCCAAGATAGATGGACTCCTGGATGAGGTATGTTGGAATTCAGCTGATCCGGTGGGCGATTTCATCATGGACACACCCACGCCGGGAATTCCCCTCTCGCAAAAGACGGAGGTGCGAATTCTCTTCCACGATGATGCCATCTATATTGGATTCATGTGCTACGATACTGCACCTGATAGTATTCTTAAGGAGTTGTGCGGTCGCGATAAAAACTGCAATACCGACTATGCCGGTGTAGTTTTTAGTTGTTATAGAGATGGGATGAATGGTTTTGCTTTTTATAGCTCACCCAATGGAGAGCAATACGATGCTCGAATCGACAATACAGGTGATGATGCTAGTTGGAATGCCGTATGGTACTCCAAAGCACGAATTTTAGATAATGGATGGTCGCTTGAACTCAAAATCCCTTATGCCGCCATTCGTTTCCCGGATGTGGAAGAACAGGTCTGGAATATAAACTTTGAACGTGATATTCGACGCACACGGCATCATGGATATTGGAATGGAGTTAATCCGTTAGTTGCCGGAACCCTCACGCAAATGGGGCAATTAACAGGAATCCGAAGCATCAAACCACCTCGCAGAATTTTCCTTTTTCCATATACTTCCGCCTACTATAACACAGAAGGGCAACCGGAGGGAGGCAATTATGCCTCCTGGAGCTACAATTTTGGTCTCGATTTGAAATTGGGATTGAATGATGCATTTACGCTCGATGCCACGCTAATACCGGATTTCGGACAAACAATCAGCGATCAAGAAGTTCTTAACCTCACGGCCTACGAGCTTCAATTCACAGACAATAGGCAGTTTTTTACGGAGGGTACTGAATTGTTTTCCAAGGGAAATCTCTTCTATTCCCGAAGAATAGGGTTCGAGCGCCCCTTGCGCTATTTCGATGCTTACAGCGAATTAAACGAGAATGAAATCGTGCGCGAGAATCCGGCGAAGGACCAGATAATCAACGCAATGAAAATATCGGGAAGGAATAAGAATAAATTGGGAATCGGATTTTTTAATGCGGTTACTGCCCCCAGCGCAGCAGTCGTAGAAGATACGCTCACGGGAAGGGCGCGAAGTGTCAACACATCTTCTCTTACGAATTACAACGTAACCGTGTTTGATCAGGTGCTTCCCAACAACTCATTCGTTTCGCTCATCAATACAAACGTGATGCGCAGCGGAGCTGATTATGATGTCAATGTTACCGGTACCTCATTTGAGCTGCGCGATAAATCCAATGCTTACAGTATCTCCGGAAGTGGCGCTTATACCCTAAAGGCCGGTCCGGAATTCGATTTCGAACTTTCAGGTGCAAGTGGATTTCGCGAAGACTTGGCTATCAATAAAATCAGCGGAAACTGGACATCATCCGTCGGGCAATGGATAGAGTCAGATACATATGATCCAACAGATTTAGGTTTTCTTCAAGCGAACAACTCAATCGGTGGTTGGCTCATGAATGGTTATAGTATCTATAAACCGTTTGGACGGTTCAACAAAATGTGGAGTGATCTCACCTTTATGTGGGAAAACCTCTATGCACCACGCCGGTTTTCAGCACTGTCTTTTGAAGGATCAGCAGGTATAACAACTCGAAAGTTTAATACGTGGGGAATTAATATTGATGGAAATCCTATCCGAGGTAATGATTTTTTTGAACCGCGGGTTTGGGGGCGTTCCTTCCGGACCTATTCCAATGCCATGTTTTACGCATGGTACAGCAGCGATTACCGCAAAAGAGTTGCTATTGATATCGGCTCAGGTTATGGGTTCTATCAGGATAAATCACGCTTCCGTTACAATTTTCGAATTGCACCGCGCTTGAGGTTTAATGATCACTGGTTTTTGACATACGTATACAGCTACCAAAGTCATTTCAATGATATTGGTTTTGCTTATGCCTTTGAAGACGAAGGCGAACAAATGCCTTTATTTGGAAAGCGTGATGTCATCTCCCATACCAATGTGTTAACGCTGAAATATGCGTTGAACGCATTTGCTGTCCTCAACACACGTGTGCGACACTATTGGGGTTATACAGTGTTCAACGAGTATTATTCTCTTGCCGATGATGGCGAGTTGTTGCCTACCATGAATAGCGGGGATAATCAGAATTTCAACACATTCACTGTGGATATGGTCTTCACCTGGATTTTCACACCGGGCAGCGAGCTGAGTCTTGTTTGGAAAAACAGCATCACGGACTTCAATAACGAAGTGGGGCCGAATCTGACCGATGATATTCGTTATACAATGGGTTTGCCCCCTAATAACAGCTATAGCTTGAAACTCATCTGGTTTTTGGACTATCATGCAGTCAATCACACGTTGAGACGCAGATCAATGAATCCGTAGTGAGTTTTGGCGATTTAGCCGGAAATAGAATTTTCATGAAATGTCGTGCAACCTCCTGCAGGGTTTTGTAGTTTTATCCATGAATGCAAGAATTCAAGGACATAATTGACGGATGTATTCGCGGTGAACGGGTCGCGCAAGACAAACTCTATAAGAAGTTTTCTTCTTTATTGTTTGGGATTTGCTTGCGTTATGCCGGCAATCGAATGGAGGCGCAAGATGTATTGCAGGAGGTTTTTGTCAAAGTTTACAATAACATCGGGAGCTATAATCATGAAGGAAGTTTCGAAGGGTGGCTGCGCCGAATTGCGGTGAATACTTCCATAACCAATTACCGCAAAAACTTGAAGCATGCATTTCAAAAGGACGTAGATGACCTCATGAAAACCGCAGAGGAACCTTCGACTTTTGAGGATTTGGAATTCACCGCAGAGGAAATGATGCAATGCATCGAACGACTGCCGGTCGGATATAAAACCATTTTCAACTTATATGTGATAGAAGGATTCATGCACAAGGAAATCAGCGAAATGCTGGGTATCGATGTGAATACTTCAAAATCACAGCTATCACGTGCTAAGTCATACCTGCAAAGGGAACTAAAAAATAGTGCAATCGTAAAAATTCAAGAACATGTCTGAAGATCGTTTTTTTCAACAAGTGAACAGCGTAATGGCTAACTACAGTCCGGAGGTGCCGGAAGGTGTTTATAGCGGGATGCGTAAGAAATTGTGGTGGTCGAATTTTACCCGTTTCAGCCTAACCCGATTAAACATGTGGTATATGTTACTGGCCATTGCCTCCATCACTGCTTGGATAGCAATGTCACCCGATGCTGCGGTTGTTCAGCAACCTCAATTGCCTTCAGAGCAAGTAGCAGTTAGTTCATCGGATGGTTCAAATTACGAAGTGGGGCAGACGCTGCAATCCTCACAAAACCAGCCCAAGCAATCAATGCCGGCTCAAGTACAATCCAAAGATTTTTCTACACAGAATAATCACAATGCAACGGTTCAAAGTCAAGATCCTACTTCTCAACTCGAAAATCAAGACAATGCAGTGAATATTGCGGAGCCTGCCCAGCATGAGGCATCAGAGCTTCCAATAGCTAATGAGCAAGTGCAAGCTGCTGATGCGATTAAAAAGGGCTCTAAAAAGGGCTTGAAGGTGAAGTCCTACGAGCAGGCTGAAAAGAAGTAATGTGTATTTTGCCCTGAAAATTTGGTAGGGTGTCTTATCAGCGAACGTTATACATTGTTATTATTTGGATATGTTCATGCCACATATGTCAAAATGCCGTTGCTGCAAATTCATTTCTCCTTGCTCCTTGCGATACGCTGATTATTGATGGTGATACTATCTATGTAGAAAAGGAGGAAATACTTTTTTCACCTGATTCTTTTCCGTCTTCCTCTCCTGGGTTTAGAAGGGTTCGTCCCGCTCGTTGGTGCGCAGCATTAGCCGCGGGTATTCATGTGTCTCGTATGTCTTCTGTGCCCTATTCGGAAGACCAGCCTGCGCTAAATAATTTTCTAGATCGCCCCTACAAGCCTCTTCCGGGTTGGACTTTTAGCGCTGATGCCGGAGCTAGATTTTTAACGCTAAAAGGAAGTGTAGGAACTATTGAAGTGGCCGGTATAACAGGTTTGGCGCTGCATCAAGCACGTTTTCAATTTGCTTCCATTGAGAATCCAAGTGAACTGGCTGTGGATTCTACCATTGCCTTTAAGGACGATAATGGTGAGCTCTTACTTCAATATTTTACTTTGACAGAGCCACCGAATATTGGGGAGGTTGACTCCATTTACCCCCAATTGGCGGAGGCTGAAATTCGGTTTGGCTTGCGTGACGTTTCGGCTAAATTCCGGGCAACCTTCTATCGAAAACCTCAATCAATTCGATATTTTGTAGAAACAGGAGTAATCAAAAGGTATGTTGAAATGACCACGCTTACGCATGATTTCTATTACATAGAAAATTATAGGGCCGCCATTGCTATGAATGAAACTCGCTGGCGAGTGTCCAACGTGCTCGTCCCTCATTTTGCTTTTGGAGTCGAGAAAACCCTGCAGACCGAAGGAATTGCTGATCGTCCCTATTGGACGCTTGGAACCATTATGCAATTTTCTACTCCCGCTGCAACCGTTATGCGCTCGGAGCTTTTCGCCGTCGAATTACAAAACTTTTCACTTGCCATTTACGGGCGTTTCTTTTTTTGATTAGGGAAATCCAATCATTACTTGTATATTGCCCATTGGTTATCAGTGCCATGAAACTACTCTCGACCATAATCATTTCTTTAGCTTGCACCATCGCTCATGCTCAGCTGAGTAATGGCAGTTTTGAAACGCTGAGTTCTATGCCCAATGGGTTAGGGCAATGGCAGCGAGCTACGGGATGGTCAAATGCCGGAAGCACCACAGCAACTCCTGATTTATTGCATTATGATGCGGTAAACGCGTGCGATTTACCGGAAACCTCAGTTGGTTTTGTCGATTCTTTCGATGGTGACGCGGTCATGGGAATAACCATCTGTGGCAGATCCGGCGATAATCAGCGCGAGTATATCAGCACTCAACTCAACTCGGCCATGGTGGTTGGAAAGCCCTATGCTATTGGCTTCAGAATGGCCAATGGAGCGCATATCCCGACGTCGCAAGCCGGCCTTGCCGTAAACGATATCGGATTTTGCTTTAGTGTTGACCCACTTGCTCAAGTTGGAACAAATCCGATTGAAAGACAGCCTCAATTGAAAATTGAGTCGGTCATTTATTCCGCGGAATGGCAGACCTATGTTTTCACGTTTTACCCTCTGGAGCCATACAAATACATGACCTTCGGATTGTTCGGTAATGACTCCGATAAGGATATTCAAATCCGTCGTGGTAACAATCCTTCAATGGCCTACTATTTCGTCGACTATTTTACGATTGAACCACTTTTCGGTGAATACGCGGAAGTGGATGGTGAGAGAGAGCCTATTCCTGATTCTGCTTCTCCTTCCAAAGGTGAAAGGGAGTTTTTCATACCCAATACATTCACTCCTAATGCAGATGGGAACAACGATCGTTTTCTTCCGGTTGCTGCTGCGGATGGAGATTGGATGCTGGAAATTTTCAGCTCTTGGGGTGATAGGGTATATGTATCCAATCAAAATTCAACGGGCTGGGATGGAACTTACCAAGGGCTTGCTTGTTCGCCGGGTGGCTATGTTTGGCAGATTACCTATTTTGAGGATGGCTCCACTAGAAAGCCCAAGAGACAGGAATTACGCGGTATGTTTCACTTGGTGAGATAACCGATTCATTACATTCGCTGCATGCAAGCGCAGCAATTTCCTGATCTCGAATTTCGCAAGCTCAATGAGCTGGTTCACGCGTATTGCACTTTGAATCCCAAGGCGAGAGATTTCTTTCAGGTTACTAATGATTTGGATGAAATAGCGCGATCGGCAATTCAGCGAAACTTGAATTTCACGCATTATTCTGTGTTAACGAGTGTGCTTCGTGAACAGTATAAAAGAAATTTAATCATTGATGCGGTAGATGAAAACATCGCCGCGTTTAGCAACGGTAAAGCTGTAACCGTGACCACGGGTCATCAGCTTTGCTTACTCGGTGGTCCTGCCTATTTCTTCTATAAGATTGTAAGCACAATCAAATTGGCGCAAAACCTACAAGCGCTGATTTCAGATAATAAGGTGGTTCCCATTTTTTGGTTGGCAAGTGAAGATCATGATAGGGAAGAAGTCAATCACACATTCATAAACGGAGAGCGCTTTGAATGGAATACGGCGCAAACGGGCTCCGTTGGCCGCTTCGCATTGGATGGTTTTGCAGACGTTCTGCAAAAATGGATGAATACCATAGAAGACGAAAGCCTTCGTAAAACCATGCTCACCATTTGGAGCCGGGCCACTCAATTTAACTCTTGGGCTGAGCTTACCAAGTCATGGGTGCATGAGTGTTTTGGTGAATGGGGCCTGGTTGTCATCAATCCGGATGATGCACGGTTGAAGCAACTGTTTGTTCCAATTATGAAAAGGGAATTGACTCAAAGTTGTGCTTTTCAATGTGTATCCAAATCGAATGAACAACTCTTGCAGCAAGGGTATAACGTGCAGGTGAACCCTAGGGAAATCAATGTTTTTTATTTGAGTCACCAGGCGAGAGTGCGCATAGAAAGGAAAGAACAGGCTTGGCATACGATAGACAATCTGCACGATTGGAATCAGTCCGAACTTATGCGAGAACTGGAAACACATCCGGAGAATTTCAGTCCAAATGTTCTACTCCGTCCTCTGTATCAGGAAACCATTCTTCCCAATGTCGCCTACGTGGGAGGTCCAGGTGAGTTGGCTTATTGGCTGCAGTTGAAGGATTTGTTTAAGGAATGTGATATTCCGATGCCTGCCCTCATTCTCCGCGACTCAGCTATTCTGATATCGCCTGCCGTAAGTAAACGGCTTGTGAAAATGGGGTTGAACCTGCGTGACCTGCTTCGTGATAAACAGGAACTCGTTACGATGCTGGTTGGTGAAAAGCCTGATTTTTCGAAGGAAAGGGATGAGTTATTACGCGTGTTCGAGCAATTGGCTGAGCGCATGGGGGAGGTCGACCCAACTCTAAAGGCCTCAGCCGGAGCCGAAGCGCAGCGTGCTATTGGGTTGTTGGATCAGTTAAAGGCGAAAACGTGGAAGGCAGCCAAACTAAAGGAGGAGCAAAAGCTGTTAGCTCTGGATAAGGTTTGGGATGAAATATATCCATCAAACAATTGGCAGGAGCGTTCTCAAAATATTCTGAAAGTAGCGATGGCCAACAATAAGGAAATGATGCGTCTGTTGCTGAATGAATTTCAACCCCCAACGAGTTGCCTCGTCATGGTCGAGTATTAAGATCTGTGATAGTCAAGCCACGACTGAAGTAAAATCGCCGCACTAATCATATCGAGATTACCCTTGTCGCGTCTAACGCTTTGCTTCGCTCCGGAAGCTATCATTGCCTGCGACGCCATTTTGCTGGTATACATTTCATTCACTCGATGGATGCGTACCCGTTCATTTTGAGTGGAAAGTTTTTGAACGAAATCCAATTGAAGTGCTGTGATTTCTGATGGTTCACCGTTGAGATATTTAGCTTCTCCTACTACGATATCCTCTATCTTTTCTTTTTCAATCAGTTTTTTCAAATAAAGAAGGGCACCCTTGTTCGGAATCGTTTCCAAGGGCGAAGCAATAATGCGCGCTGAATCGGTGATGGCAAGACCAACGCGAACTGTGCCGAAATCGATTCCCAATACTTTACTCATGATGATTATTTCAGGTTGTGAATATGCACCAACTATTTTTGACCAAATAATTCAACGATGAACGACCTTCAATCAATCATAGAGTATGCATGGGATAACCGCGAAGCGCTTCAGCAAAACGAAGCAAAACAGGCTATCCGAGAGGTAATCGAAAAGCTCGATAAGGGTGAGTTACGCGTCGCAACTCCTGTTCAAGATGGCGCCTGGGAGGTGAATGAATGGGTGAAAAAGGCTGTGGTCATGTATTTTCCTATTCAGCAAATGAAAACGATGGAAGCCGGCCCCATGGAGTTTCACGATAAAATGGAGCTCAAGCGCAATTATGCTGCCTTGGGTGTTCGCGTGGTTCCTCATGCTGTTGCTCGTTATGGCGCTTACCTGGCTCCCGGTGTCATTATGATGCCAAGCTATGTGAACATCGGTGCATACGTCGACTCTGGCACCATGGTCGACACGTGGGCTACCGTTGGCAGTTGTGCGCAAATTGGAAAGAATGTGCACTTAAGCGGTGGTGTGGGCATTGGTGGTGTACTTGAACCGCTGCAAGCGGCGCCCGTTATCATTGAAGACGGCGCTTTTATTGGCTCACGTGCCATTGTGGTGGAGGGTGTGCGTGTTGGCAAGGAAGCTGTGCTTGGCGCCAATGTCGTCCTCACGAAAACAACCCGTATCATCGACGTGAGCGGCTCAGAGCCTGTTTCATTTTCAGGTGAAATTCCCGAACGATCAGTGGTCATTCCGGGTGTCGTCAACAAAACTTTTCCTGCCGGTGAATTTGGTGTGCCTTGCGCACTCATCATCGGTAAACGCAAGGCCAGCACCGATTTGAAAACATCACTGAATGATGCACTGCGCGATTTCAACGTCTCAGCATAATATCAGTACTTGAAGAAATTCCTTGTCATACAAACGGCTTTCATCGGCGATGTTATTCTGGCTACTGCAGTGCCGGAGCATCTGCACAGGCGCTTCCCGAATGCTCAAATCGATATAATGCTGCGCGCCGGAAACGAAGGGCTTTTTAATGACCATCCCTTCATCCGAAAAGTATTCGTTTGGAATAAAAAATCATCAAAGTATCGTAATCTCTTGCAGCTTATTCAAACGATACGTGCTGAGCACTATGATGGCGTTATTAACCTACAGCGACATACCGCTTCGGCGCTGGTAACTGTTTTTTCAGGAGCCAAGAAAACGTCCGGGTTCAATTCATCAGCACTATCCATTTTCTTTTCTCATAGATTCAAACACATACTGGGTAAAAGGAGTGATTTCCATTTTTCGCATGAGGTGGATCGATGCCTTGAACTTACCATTCCTTGGTTGCCCTTGGAGAAGGGAAGACCGGCTCTGTATCCTTCCGCAAATGATTTCTCAGCCATTAGTTCCTACACGGCTAAGCCCTTCTTGACAATCAGTCCCTCTTCGGTGTGGTTTACCAAACAAACACCGGCCGATGTTTGGCGGCAGCTGATAGTGGCCTGCGCCGACAAACAGATTTATCTGCTTGGTGGTCCGATCGACGTTGAGCTTTGCGATTCGTTGGCAAGGGATTTCGGCCATGTGCAAGTACTCGCAGGTAAGCTGACTTTGCTTCAATCTGCTGCTCTCATGAAACAAGCGGCTATGAATTACACGAATGACAGCGCTCCGCTTCATCTTTGCTCTGCTGTGAACGCGCCTGTAATCGCGGTGTTCTGCAGCACTATTCCGGAATTTGGTTTTGGACCGCTTTCTGATCAAGCCAAGGTTGTGCAATCGCGACTTGAACTTCCCTGCAAACCATGCGGTAATCATGGAAGAACTGCTTGCCCGAAAGGTCATTTCGATTGCGGCAAAATTCTATTAACGGATTTGATTTCGGCCCCTGAATAGACGATGAAGTTCACCACTGAAATAGCTGTCGAAAGATCGAATCACCAAATGAAGGTTGCCGATAAAATGCTCCTTGTGGGGTCATGCTTTGCGCAAGAAATGGGTCAATGGTTGTTGCAGCGACGATTTGATATTCATCTCAATCCTAATGGTATTCTGTTTCATCCCGCTGTAATCGCTCGTTGTGTGCGCCGCGCATTGCTGAGGCGGCAATATGAAGCAGAAGAATGCATCGCTCACAACGGCCTTTATCACAGTTTTGACTTCCATGGTTCGTATAGTGTGACTTCCGAAAAGGAACTTTCCGAGACTGCAAATGCGCAATTGGAGCGTACATACGATTCAATAAAGTCTGCCTCAACCCTAATTCTAACATGGGGTTCAGCCTGGGGCTACAAGTGGAACCAAAATGGACAATGGGTTTCGAATTGCCATAAAATTCCACAGTTGAATTTTACCAAAGAGTTGATTTTATCAGACGAAATTGTAGCAGATTATCAAATGCTATTCAATGATCTCTGGTCAGTTAACCCGGGGCTCCATATTATAATTTCTGTGAGCCCCGTTCGCTACTGGCGCGATGGTGCGCATGGCAATCAGTTGTCAAAGGCTCATTTGCTTATAGCTGCCAGCCAACTGGCCGATACAAATACTCGCGTGCATTACTTCCCGTCATACGAAATCATGATGGATGAACTGCGAGATTACCGTTTCTATAACGCGGATATGCTCCACCCAACTCCACAAGCAGTGGAATTCATAATCGAGAAATTTCAAGAGATGTTTTTCTCGGAAGATTCCAAGAATTACGTCAGTCAAATTGAACCCATACGGAGGTTTCTGGGGCACCGACCTTTGCACATCCATGAGAGTGAATGGAACGAATTGTGCTCGGCAAGGGTTGAGGATTGGATGCGAATCCGTCAACGGTACGCATAAAAAAAGCCGCTATTAGCGGCTTTCTTATTCCGTGCATTTAAGCGCTCTATTTGTGTGGAGCTGCATTTTTTTCCTCTGCAAAGAACTTCGTGCTTGGGTTTACATGGATTGTAACGTTTGCTCCGGCCTGCTGAAGTGCTTCATGTCCACCCTCACCAATAAGAACGTTGTCGTTAGTGGAGAATTTGTACTGAAGTGATAAGAGTCGGCGCTCATTATCGAATTGAGGTGCGTAATTGAAAACAACACCCTGCAATTGAAGGTCTTTGCGCATTTGAGCCAATTGCTCGCGTGTTGTTTGACCATTGATGGTAACATCAACATTGCCGGTGGATTGCGCGAAGAGAATAGAACTTGCGCATACGAGTATTGCTGTAATGAGGTGTTTCATGTTTTTGTAGTATTTAATAATGTTCGTTTGCAAGTTTACATAAAAAAAATCAACGTAATACCAATGCTCAATTCATTTTTGGGCTTTAGCTTCAGACTACATTTGCCACAAATAATGAATATGTCAACAGCACAACAACGCAAACTGGATGCTATCCGCAATGACTTATTTAGCGGTGATGATATCTTGGTGGCTAAAGCAATTAGCCTTTGCGAAGAAGAGGGATCTTCGGCATTGGTCGAGCCGTTGCTCGCTTTTTACGCCTCCAATGCGCCTGAATCGTTGCGAATGCGTGTAGCCGACATGTTGGGCTCACTGAAAGTTTCGAATGTGGAAACATACTTTCTTCAGGCTTTGGCCAACCCACAATGGAAACACACACACAAGGATCTCGTTGGTTTTATGTGGAGCACAGGTTTGCAACCTGTAGATGCAGTGAGTCAGATAAGTGAACTGGCAGCCTCAGGCGATTACGCCCTCACATTTGAATGTCTTACTTTGCTGGAGAGTATAGAAGATCCCATCCCGGAAGAGCAGCTGTTGGAAAGCATTGCTGTTATACACAAATCGATTTCAGATACTTCTAATAGCGATTACAAAAGGTTGCTCAATGAGTATATGAATGTCTTGAATTATCAACGTGCACAATCCGATTTAAACGAGTAGTACTATGAGCTGGATGAACGAATTTACTATTTCGGAAGAGGTGCATGCGGCACTTATTGAGCATAAGCCTATTGTGGCTTTGGAAAGTACCATTATTTCTCATGGTATGCCGTTTCCGGAGAATCTAGAGGTAGCACGCGAAGTAGAAGACACAGTCAGAAAGAATGGTGCAGTGCCTGCGACCATAGCTATAGTGAGCGGGAAAATCTGTGTAGGTCTAGAGGCGGCTACCCTCGAGCGCTTTGCTCAAGCGTCGAACGTGATGAAATGCAGTCGTCGCGATATTCCTTTTGCGATTACTCAAGGATTGAGTGGTGCTACAACGGTTGCAGCCACCATGATTTTAGCCGAAATGGCCGGCATCGAAGTTTTTGCTACGGGCGGAATAGGCGGTGTGCACAGGGGCGCTGAATCAACTTGGGATGTTTCAGCAGATCTACCTGAATTCGCACAAACCAATGTTGCGGTCGTAAGCGCAGGAGCAAAGGCTATACTTGACTTACCTAAAACACTTGAATATCTCGAAACGGCCGGTGTTCCCGTCATAGGATATCAAACAAACGAGTTCCCCGCTTTTTATTCGCGCAATTCTGGATTGCAATTGCACTTTTCTCTGAATTCGACAGCGGAAATTGCCGCTTTTATAAATGAAAAGCATCGAATGAATCTCAAAGGCGGAGTGCTAGTTGCCAATCCAATTCCGGAGCAATTCGAAATAATGCGAGAGAAAATCGAACCGGCTATTGAAAGGGCTATCGCAGAGGCGGAACGCCATGGCATAAACGGAAAGGAACTAACTCCTTTTATTTTGAAGCAACTAAATGAAATCACGAGTGGTGTCAGTCAAGTAGCCAATAAACAACTGGTTCTCAATAATGCAGTCGTGGCTGCTCAAATTGCGGTCGACCTGACCATTATTCGAAAAAAACACGCTTTCATAGCACTTTGATATTTCCGCTAAGGGGTCTGTACTCATTATCTTCGCGCCATGTCCAAAACGTTTGAAACGCCCGACTATATTCTCACCGAAGAGAAAATCCGTCAACGTATGCTCGATGATTATCGCTTAGCGTGCATTTCGCGCGAAGCATCGTTGTTGGGTAGAAAGGAAGTACTCACCGGAAAAGCCAAATTTGGAATCTTCGGTGATGGAAAAGAGCTGGCGCAAATCGCGTTGGCCAAGCAGTTCAAACCGGGTGACTGGAGAAGCGGTTATTACCGCGACCAAACCCTCATGATGGCTATTGAGGAGCTTACCGTTCAACAATATTTCGCTGCGTTGTATGCTCATACCGATGTCGAGCACGAACCTGCAAGCGGAGGCCGACAAATGGGTGGGCACTATGCTACTCGTTTTCTGAATGAAGATGGCTCTTGGAAAAATATAGCATCGCTAAAAAATTCATCGGCCGATATTTCTCCAACAGCAGGTCAGATGCCTCGACTCGTTGGACTCGCGCAAGCCTCCAAACTCTTCCGAAATCTGCCCGAGTTGGAAAGCTTCACGCAATTCAGTAACAAGGGAAATGAGGTTGCATTCGGAACCATTGGCGATGCGTCCACTAGCGAAGGTTTGTTCTGGGAAAGCATGAACGCTGCTGCTGTATTGGGTGTGCCCATGTGTATGAGTGTGTGGGATGATGGTTGGGGAATTTCAGTCCCCAAGAAATTCCAAACCGTTAAGGAAAGTATTTCTGAAGCGCTCAGGGGTTTTGAGAAAACCACAACTACGAATGGAATCAAAATTTTTAAGGCGAAGGGATGGAATTACCCGGAGCTGCTCATGACATACGAAAAAGCGGTAAGCTATTGCCGCGAAAACCATGTGCCGGTTTTGGTGCACGTGGAGGAAATAACCCAGCCGCAGGGCCACAGCACAAGTGGTTCCCACGAACGCTATAAATCCAAAGAATTACTAGCGTGGTATGAACAATATGATTGCCTGGAGCAATTCAAAAAGTTCATCATAACGGATGGATCAGCTAACGAAAAGGAGCTGGATGAGATTCGAGAAGAATCCCGTAAAGTGGTGCGTGATCAACAGAAAAAGGCATGGAATGCCTACCGTATCGATGTGGATGCTGATATAGCCAATTGTGCTTCAATGATTGAATCGCTTGGCACTGAGAGTTCTTTATCAATTGCTTCTGAATTGCGCAAAACAGTTGACCCTATTCGAAAGGATGCATTCGTATCCGGGAAGAAGGCGTTACGCCAAAATGCCAACGTGTCCGGTGCTCAACAACTCGAGGCTGCTTTGCAAGCGTTACGTGATAAGTGCGCTGAGCGCTACTCAGGTAAGCTTTACAGTGAAACCAATACATCAGCATTATCGGTAGAATCCGTGCCTCCGCAATATGATTCACAACCCGAAATGGTCGATGGTAGAGTAATCATTCGCGACAATTGGGATTATGTATTGCGTAACATGCCCGAGACGCTCATCTTCGGTGAAGACGTCGGGAAGATTGGTGGCGTGAATCAAACGGCAGAAGGTCTGCAAGAGAAATATGGCGATTTGCGTGTGAGTGATACGGGTATACGCGAGGCTACCATCATTGGTCAGGGGATTGGCCTTGCTATGAGAGGATTGCGACCCATTGCAGAAATCCAATACCTCGATTATCTCTACTACGCATTACAAATTATGCGCGACGATTTGGCCACCGTGCATTGGCGCACGAAAGGTGGACAGCGCGCACCACTAATTATATCAACCCGTGGTCATCGACTGGAGGGTGTTTGGCACGCAGGAAGCCCAATGGCTGCTATTATCAGCAGTGTTCGAGGAATGCACGTTTGCGTGCCACGTAATATGACACAGGCAGCAGGCATGTATAATACATTGCTCGCTGCTCAGGAACCCGCGCTGGTAGTCGAGTGCTTGAATGGCTATCGATCGAAGGAACCGATGCCCACGAATATGGGAGAATTTAGAATTCCACTTGGTGTGCCGGAAATTGTCCGAGAGGGAACAGACATCACAATTGTTTCATACGGGTCTACTATTCATGTCTGTCTGCAAGCCGCTCAAATGCTCGCGGAAAACGGTATCCAAGCTGAGGTAATTGACATACGAACGTTATTGCCTTTCGATCGTCATCACAGTATCGTCGAATCGCTCAAGAAAACGAATCGTATTCTTTTCGTCGATGAAGATGTGCCGGGTGGAGCATCTGCGTTCATGCTCAATGAGGTAATTAATGTGCAGGGAGGTTATCGATATCTCGACGCACAGCCTCAAACCCTTTCGGCTCAACCGCACTTGCCGGCTTATGGAAGCGATGGTGATTACTTCAGCAAGCCATCAGCGGAGGATGTGTATGATGCTGTCCAACTTAGTGTTATCCAATAGCAGTTTAAGGTAATTCACATTACTTCGATAGTAAACAGGGGCTCTTTTGGAGGGGCAGTTCCATTCATTCCTTTATATTCGCTTCACACAGCCATTAACTATGAAGCTTTTTTTATTCCTATTCCTCTCTGCATTCCTAGTAGTACAGGTAAATGCGCAAGTGTTAAAGGGTAAGGTTGTAGACGCAAATACGGGTGAGCCTCTAGTTGGAGCCGTCGTAGGTGAAAATAGCTCCGGAAATGGCGGCGCAACCGATTTTGAAGGCGCTTTTGAGCTAAAGCTACAAGCATTACCTTCAACCATTCAAGTATCCTACATCGGTTTTGAAACACAAATGCTTGAGGTAAAATCGGTCGACAACAGGATCAATGTTAAGCTCGTGCCGAATGATCAATTGCTTCAAGATGTGAATGTGGTCAGCGATCGTATCTTGGAAAAGCAAAAACGTAATCCGCTCACAGTAGAAAGTATGGATGCAATTGCCATTAAGGAAGTTCCGACTGGAAATTTCTATGAGGGGCTAGCTGCTTTGAAGGGTGTTGATATTGCATCAGCAAGTCTGGGTTTTCGAATCATCAACACACGCGGTTTCAACAGTACGTCACCCGTGCGCGTGCTTCAAATAATTGATGGCGTCGATAACCAATCGCCCGGATTGAATTTTTCACTTGGGAATTTTCTCGGAGCTCCGGATTTAGATGTAAAAGCAGTGGAAGTAGTCCAAGGTGCCAGCAGTGCTTATTATGGACCGGGTGCATTCAACGGCGTAATCAGTATGGAAACTAAGAATCCATTTTTGACTCCGGGACTCACCGCCAATTTGAAAATAGGGGAGAGAAGTATGTTTCAGCCTAGCGTGCGCTGGGCCGACATGTTTCGCAATAGCGACAACCACCCTTGGTTTGCATACAAGTTGAATGTCCTTTACTTGACGGCGGAAGACTGGCATGCGACAAACTATACTCCCATTTATGGCACTTCCGATGGAGATAATAACCCGGGTCGATTTGATGCCGTGAACATTTATGGCGACGAGTATTTCCCGGCTAATGATTATTCAACAGCCTCTCCGTCGTCTCAACAATACAGAGGTATTGGAACTTTCTATCGTACAGGCTACCGGGAAGAGGATTTGGTAGACTACAATACCGAAAATTTGAAAGTGAGTGCAGCGGCTCATTTTCGGTTAAAACCTGATCTCGACTATGAATCACCGGAACTCATTCTTCAGTCGAACATTGGTCAGGGCACTACCGTTTATCAAGGTGACAATCGATTCAGCTTACGTAACATTCTTTTTTATCAAAATCGTGTCGAATTGCGCAAGAACAACAAGTATTTCTTGCGCGTTTATGCCACGCACGAAAATGCAGGTGATAGCTATGATCCTTATTTCACAGCTAAGCGCCTTCAGGAAGAAGCAAGGTCAAATGAAGATTGGGCATCTGTATACATCAAATACTGGCAGCAGAAAGTTATTCCTCGAATGAACGCGCTCGGATATCCCGAATTACAGTTAAATCCGGACTGGCCCGGGCCGGTTGTCGATCCGTATTATCTTCAGTTTTACTTGCCCTACAGCAACGAAGAATGGATGAATACCTATCAAGATTCGTTGGCGCAATGGCATCGTTGGGTGGAGGGCCTCACCAATGAAGGAAATGCCGGAATACCAATGGATACATTGGGCTATTATGCTCCGGGAACGGAGCAGTTCAATAATGCATTCAACCGAATTACCTCCGCTAAGAACAATGACGTTGAGCGAGGTACCAAGTTCTATGATCGCTCTGCGTTGTATCAAGTCCAAGGTGAGTACCAATGGTCTTTCTTGAAACTGGATGAATTAAGAGCCGGTTTCAGTGGCCGACTGTATACCCCTGATTCGGATGGTACAATTTTCATTGATACGCTTTCAGAAATAATCACCGGCAATGCAACCAGCGGCTTTGATACAACCTACGCGAAAAATAAATTCACGAATCATCAATATGGATTTTATGTTGGGGCTGAAAAAAAGTTTACGGATAAATGGATTGCGAGCGCAACTCTCCGCGCCGACAAGAATCAGAACTTTAATACGGTTCTTTCGCCGGCTGCTTCTCTCGTTTATTCGCCAAAAGCAAATCATTTCCTGCGAGTTTCATTCACCAGCGCTGTTCGCAATCCCACGCTAACCGATCAGTACCTCAACTTAAACGTAGGGCCTGCAACTCTTCGTGGAAACCTGGAAGGTGTAGATAGTTTGATTACCATTCCTTCTTTTGGCGACTGGCGCGACACACAGAAGGCTTCTTCCTTGGAATATTTCAATATCGATCCTATACGTCCGGAGCAAGCACAATCCATCGAAGTAGGATATCGAGCGACCCTCGGAGAGCGTGTCTTTTTGGACCTTTCTGCCTTTACTACCTTTTACAAGTATTTCATAGGTTATCGCATTGGAATTGATGCGCCCTTTGATACGAATGGGCAAATTCAGAATTTGTCGCAAATCAGAGTATATCGCTATGCCGCTAATAGCTCGAATGATGTGACAACGCAGGGTGCCAACATCGGGGTGAACTATTACTATTGGAAGCAACATGCTATTTCTTTCAATTACTCCTACAATAAATTGGCAAAGAAGGTCGAGGACGACCCCATTATTCCGGCATTCAATACTCCGCTACATAAGTTTAATGTTGGCGCTAACGGAAGAGAACTTTGGCCGAATAAGGCAGGCAACACATGGGGCTATGCTGTGAACTACAAGTGGGTCGACGAATATTTCTGGGAGGGCTCGCCTCAGTTCACAGGCCCTGTTCCCGGGTTCGCATTGGTCGATGCTCAAGTAAATTATACGCTCAAGAAATCCGGAATAAACTTTAAGCTTGGTTGTTCTAACCTTCTGAATAATATGCACATTGAGGCTTATGGAGGCCCGCTTATTGGTCGAATGGCATTTGCCGCAATTCAGTATGAATGGGCTAAAAAGTGATATTCCAATAGTGCTGTTTATAAGTCCGACCTACTTCAGTTCAGGTTTCTGAGATTTTTGTAGATTGCCATGCAATTTGACAAACAATTAATCTTTTAACCATGAACAAAATTTCTACATTCTTAATGGCTTTGGCCATGCTGGTGTATTCCGGTTCATCGGCACAGCGCTACCTCACAGAGGTATTCACTGATGTCGAGGTTCAATCGGACGTCATCTATGGTGTTAACGCCACGGTACTGGCCTATCCACAGCTAGGGCAGGCTATTCCGCAACCACTTGCGATGGACCTTTACACACCATCCGGCGACACAGAAACTAACCGTCCTGTGATTTTGTATTTTCACACCGGTAACTTCTTGCCAACTCCACAAAACGGCAGTCCAAGCGGCACCAAAACTGACTTGAACGTTGTAGAGATGTGCTCACGTCTGGCTCGAATGGGTTACGTGGTTGCGTCATGCGATTACCGCCTCGGTTGGAATCCGGTAGCAACTACTCAAGAGGAACGCGTAAATTCACTCATCAATGCTGCTTACCGCGGAGTTCAGGATTGCCGCACTGCTATTCGCTATTTCCGCAAATTGGAAGCTGAAAATGCTAATCCATACGGTATCGACCCTACTCGCATTTGTGTTTGGGGACAAGGTACAGGTGGTTATATTGCTTTTGCTGCAGCCACCATCAATCAATATTCGGACATCGCAATTCCAAAGTTTACCCGCGAAATAGAGGTTCCGGTAGGTTCAGGAAACTTCATTACTGTGCCTATGGTAATTGAGGAAATCAATGGCGATATCTTCGGAACATCGGTGGGAATCAACCCGATGGATGGCGATACTCTATGCTATCCTAATCACGTTGGTTACTCCTCTGATTTTAACGTAATGGTTAACATGGGCGGTGCCTGCGGAGACAGCTCTTGGGTTACGTCGAACGATGTGCCTATGATTTCATTCCATGCTCCATCTGATCCATTTGCGCCATATGGCATCGGAACGGTTATCGTTCCGGGTTTCAACCTTCCGGTTGTGGAAGTTAGCGGCAGTTATCACGTTCAACAGCTGGCTGGTATGTTCGGTTTGAACATGCCTTTTGCCCTAGCTGATGGAGAGGGTGATGTATACACCGCTCAAGCAAATACATACAATAATGGATACTACGGCCTTTATCCACTGAATCGCCCGGCGGGTTCAGAGGCGGATAGCGCGCCATGGGAGTGGTGGAATTCAGACAACGCGAATAACGCGAATGGTTTGCTGACAAACCCTGACATGTCTATGGAAAAGGGAATGGCTTATTTGGATACAATTCAAGGCTATTCTGCTCCTCGTATCATGTGTGCCATGAACCTTGCGGGTAGTCCGTGCGAATTGATTGCCGGTTGCACGGCTATGGAGGCGTGCAACTATAATCCTGAAGCAGATGTAGACGATGCCTCATGTATTTTCCCCGGAGAACCTTGCGATGATGGTGACCCAAATACAATCGGTGAATTTTACAACACGGCTTGTGAGTGCGTTGCTCCAATTGAAGGTTGCACAGTTATGATGGCTTGTAACTACAATGCGGATGCTAACACCGATGATGGTTCTTGCTACTTCCCGGGCGATTTTTGCGATGATGGTGATCCGAATACAACCGGTGAAGTTTGGGATATGAACTGCGAGTGCTCGCCAACTGCTGTTGCAGGATGCATGGATATGGCAGCTTGCAATTATGATATGAATGCTACTGTCGATAATGGAACATGCGCATTCCCGGCCGATCCATGTGATGATGGCGACCCGAATACAACAGGCGAGATTTATGACGCAAATTGTGAGTGCTCTGCAGTGGCAGTCGCCGGTTGCATGGCGCCAACCGCTTGCAACTATAACGTGGAAGCAACCGTTGAGGATGGTTCTTGTTACTTTGTTGGTGATGCTTGTGATGATGGCGATGCTAACACTTCTAATGATGTTTACAACGCTAACTGTGAATGTGAGGGCGTAGTTTCTGTCGAAGAAGTAGAGTCAGCATTCTTGGTTTATCCAAACCCATCAGAAGGCCTTTTCACTATCAGCAATTTGGATGGAACAAGCATTCAGTTGATTGAGATCTTCGACATTACCGGTAAGCGGGTAATGAGCCTTAATCCATACACTTCGACGGTTATGGTAGATATTACCTCAATGGCGAAAGGAATCTACACTGTGAAAGCTCAAGGAGCGAATGCCATTCAGACTATACGTATTCAGCGCATGTAATAGAAATATTACCGAATTAGTTGAAAGGGCTGCTCTTCGGAGTGGCCCTTTTTATTTTTCTGCCTACGCATACGATTAATCTACCTCCATTGATTTAGATCTCGGATCAGTCAGGGAATGAGGGGGCCGAATTGTGAGTGATTAATTCATAGGTTCGTTGGAATGAATGCTTCAATCAGATGTATTGCCGTGAACATAACCACTCATTGGCATGGCCCCGCACCTAGGGTGGACATAAGACACACCGTGTTCTTGCTCAGCTTGATACAGTAAGCACTCGCTAAATTATCATGAGGGGTCAAAAAAAAGCTGCTATTAAAGCAGCTTTTTTTTAGATAAGGTTCTTTTTATTGTTTGACAGGTGCGCCCACAGGAGCTTTTTCCGGAGCACCTACCGGAGCTTGACCCGGATCAGCACCTACACTCCCTTTGATGGTGACAACCTTTACAGGAGTATTCACCGCATTGGAATTAATGGTAACTGATTTTTGAAATGGACCGGTGCGCTTAGTGTCATACTTCACATCAATGAAGGAAGATTGACCTGGCGCAATCGGGTTTGGGTCACACTTAGGAACCGTGCATCCGCATGAGCCCTGACAGTTTGAAATAATAAGGGGCTCATTTCCGGTATTGGTCACCTTGAATTGGCAAGCACCATTGCTATCAAATGCAATGTCACCATAGTCATGGGTGTCTTTGTCGATACTGAGGGCAGGGCCTGTTACAAGTTCAGGTTGAGCATATGCACTGAACGCAAGTCCAAGTGCAAGAGACAGAGTGAATAATGTTTTTTTCATGAGAATGTATTTTAAGGGAAAAAAAAACTTCCGCCCTTCTGGACGGAAGTTTGGGAGTTTTTTGATTATTGGTTGCCTCCGGCTGGTGCACCTGCCGGTGCCTTTTCAGGAGCTCCGCTTGGCGCAGCGTTCGGATCTGGACCAACATTACCTTTGATGCGAACAACCTTAACCGGTTCGTTTGACGCATTTGAGTTAATAGTCACTGATTTGTTAATCGGGCCAGGGCGCTTTGTATCGTATTTTACAGTAATAACGGAGCTTTCGCCTGGAAGAATTGGGTTTGGATCACATTTCGGAACAGTACATCCGCAAGATCCTTTACACTTGCTTAAAATGAGAGGCTCTGTGCCCGAATTGGTTACCTTGAATTCGCAAGTGCCATCACCGGCAAATGGAATGTCTCCATAATCGTGTACTTCTTTGTCAACAACAATGGACGCACCGGATGCAACCGGAGTTTGTGCCACGGCGAATGAAATTACGCCTAAAGAAATGGCCAGGGTGAACAATACTTTTTTCATCGAACTTAATTTATTGAATGGTTAGCTTATTTCAAATGTAGTGTGAAGCGTTGTTTGTCAGCTCGGGGCTTAACTAAACTTTAACAGCTGAGCACTTTTTCGTCTTACCGAAAACTGTGCCAAGACTTAATGGGTTATTTCGAATTTGATAATTTCAGTTTTGACGTCATCTTTCCATCGGGCGAAATACAAGCCGGCAGGCCAATTGTGTGTTGCAATTTTCTGTTGGCTGGTAAAGTTACGTGATTCAAAAACAATCAATCCTGCTGAATTAAAAATAGTAACGGCTCCTGCCGCCTCCGAAAGGATTTGAATGGCTTCATGAGCGGGATTTGGATACGCCTGAATTCCCATATTTGAAATCTCAGAAATATCATTCACAATCAGAAGGTTTGCTCCTCCGCAGCCGTCTGCGTTATAGGCTTGCAGTTGGTAAACGTCTCCACCTAAAGCTTGACTGCTACCTCCTTCGATGATATCACCGTCAATATTCCATACAAATTCTGTAAATGCAGATGCATTGGTGCAAATAACGACTCCATTTATGTCGTCCACTTCAAGTTGGGGTGTTTGAACGTCCGAAGCTTCAATTGTTATGGTGTATTCGCCGGAAGCGAGGGCTGTACTGCAACTAATCGTAACATTGTAGATGCCTGCAGTGGTGTAGGAAACTTCTTGCTGGCTGCTAAAGTCTTCCACCAATGAAAGCCCGGTCTGAAGAGAGCAAACCAATCCCGAGATGGTATCTGTCAAATTGTTGAAGTAGATTGTAATGGGTGCACAACCTCCCGTTGCACTGGCAGCCAAGTGTGGTTGACAAACAGCAATCGTATCCGACAAAGTTTCACAACCAGCCAAATTTGTCGTCATCAACTGATAATTACCGTTTTGAGTTATTCCGTCGACTTCCGCGTCGTATGCAGTGGAATTACCATTATTGACAATGGTGCCATCAAAGAACCAAGTGAGACTATTGTCGAAACAATTCGTACAAATCAGTTCATGGTTAAGCGCGTCATAAAAAACTTCCGGTTGTGCCGATGGAGCGAATACTTCAACCTGCAAGGTGGTGTCGGCAAATGAGTTGCCAACCGTAATCGAATACGTCACTTCATGGATTCCAGGCTCTTCGAAAACGAAATCGAATTCGCTCGAACAAACATTAAAGACTTCAATACCGTCTATGGTGTAACTGCACTGGGCATTGACCAGGAACTCATTATTGTTCTCTATGTTTAGGTCAAAGGGAGGACAACCACTTAATATAGGTGAAAAGATCTGAGCCGTCAAATACTCACATGTACCATCATCCTCATTTGCTTGCGGATCGAAGTTTAATGCATTGACTGCCATACAGCCTCGATAAATGCAAGTAATACCCTGGTAAGTTGCAAATGGATTGTAATTATAGGCTAATGTGTCGGTGCAGCCGGCTACAATACATGAACCGTCATCAAAGTTGATCTCAGGATTGAAATTGTCCGCGTCTTCGTTTGTGCAACCCGGATAGTCGCATGACCCATCATCAATGAGTGCATTTGCTTGGTAGTTAAGGGCAACTACATCCGTACAGCCGGGGCGCTGTGGCTGAGACAATATGGTGAGCCTCACCACAAAACTTTTCGTACTGATGATGGAGGCGTTGATGTTTTGGTATCGGATTAGCGATGATTCCCCGAAACTGGATCCACTTCTTGCCACATAGAATGGCTGAATCGAATCTAACTCTTCCACGGCCATGAAGTAAATGCTATCAGGTTTCAGAAGCAGAGGAGCATCAAAATCGAGATATACCAGTCGTTCCTCTCCAGGCTCGTTCAAATCACCATAATTCACTTGATAAGACTGTGTGTATCCAATTATAGAGTCTAATTCTTGATTGTAAACAACGCCTCGGATTTCTTTACCAACGGCCGTTCCTTCAGCAATAGCCGCCTGAATAGTATGGCAATATCGATTCAACCCTATCGTGTTTTCATAGAAATTGCCGTACATGGTTTGGTAGGTGTCATAGAAAGGTTGAGGATTATACGAGTCTTCCATGGGGCCATCGTCTTTTCCATAAGTGAATGATGTGATGGAAAAATCGAGACTGTCGATGTTGTTCTGTGGCGTATCATCCAACGAATCCTGCAAAACGGAATAAAGAACCTCATAATAACCGACGCCTGTTGTTGGACTAAACGGAGTGGCGAAACTAAGTTCGGCAGATGCGGATGGATCAATAGAAATAGGCTCACTGGTTTCGTTGAATACCTCTGCAGTACTGTCTTTGATTACCCGAGCATTTAATTGAACTCCCGTTTGTTGGTATCCCCCGACATTCAACACTTGTGCCTTCATAGAGAGGGCAGGTAACATCAACAACGGGTATTGGCTGTATTCTAAATCATATAATGTGGGGATACCATCCACAATTTGATTGTTCGTGTATTGAGCCTTGGTAATGAGAATGTCGTTGTCATTCGGTATGTAAATGTTGATATCATCCAGTAGCCACCAATAGTAAATCCCTTCGTATTGGAATTTCAATCGAACGGAAGGTTGATTAGCTGCCCATTGCGAAATGTTCACAGACACCCATTCAGCGTTGGGTGATTGAATTCCTGTATTTTCATGGATCTGAATCCAAGTTGTTCCATCATCTGTGGATATATGAACCGTAGTGTTCGTTTGAAAGTGCCTGTATTGCTGCTGAAATGTAAGAACTGCGGAGTTAACAGCTGTCAAATCAACCGAATTTGTTATGAGCCATGAGGTATGCGGCGCAGGGTCAGGGCCCGTTCCGAAACCGATTCCACAGGCACTGCCAGGATCATCCCAGAAATTGCCGTCGAACACAACAAAACCATTGGCCTGTGTTAATGAGGTAATGGGAGAGGCTATGGCTGAGCATGATCCGCGCGCTCCAATGTTGACGCCGGGCGTTGTTTCGGGGCCGCGATATTCCCAATGAGCAATGTTGTTGGTACTCGAGATGCCTTCTTCCCAATCGGATGGAATTCCGTTGGCGAAATCCCAAGTAACAATGGGATCACCATAAAGTTGACTGCTGCCATTGGAGACAGAAAGGAGAATGAGAACAAGAGCAAATAGTAGTCTTATCATAAAGTTTGTTTTCAATCTTGAATCAGATAGGGGCGAAGTTAATCACGCCATGGAAAATAGACTAAGGTAATTCCAAATTAAGTTGCTCAGCCATATGAAGAATCATCCCGTCAGAGAGACCAATCTTAGGAACAATCATGTTTTTTATACCGGCCAGCTCCATGATCCGAAGATAAATCTCACAGGCCGGAATAATGACATCCGCTCTGTCAGGACGAAGTTTGTAGTGAAAAATCCGTTCATCTAGGTTAACCGCCACTAATTGTTTGTGAAGGTTTTTGATCTCAGTTATCGAAAGTAGTTCCTGCGGTTTTTTGCCCTGAAGTTTGAATAGGGTATTCACATTTCCCCCTGTGCCTATTGCGATTAGATTATTGACTTTTTCCGGCTGGTCAGAGAGCCATTTTGTGATGGATTTCCAGACCGATTTGTCTATTCCGGCTGTCAATGCTCGGACGGTGCCAGCATTGAATGATTTTCCTTTTATCCTCTTTCCTTTTCGAATCAATGTTAGCTCAGTGCTTCCGCCACCAACATCAATAAAAAGGTAATCGTTTTTCGTGTTTAGATTCTGCGAGAAATAGTTGCTGAAAATCAAATCCGCTTCTTCTTCCCCACTTAAGATTTCAATCTTAAAGTTTGCTTCTCGCTCTACAGTTTCAATCACGGTTTTGCGGTTTTTCGCTTCGCGCATAGCTGAAGTAGCACAAACTCTGAACATTTCAACCTGATGAACATCCATGATATACCAGAATGCTCTCATCGTTTTTACTAATTGCCTGATTCTTTCCTCCGAAATGCGGCCGGTCGTAAAAACGTCTTCTCCTAATCGCACGGGCACCCGTGTAAGAGAAACTTTATCGATTCTTATTTGCCCGTTGAATTCTCTTACTTCCTCAATCAGCAGGCGTATGGCATTCGATCCTATGTCAATGGCAGCCAGTTTCACACTCGGTTATTCTTTTTGGTATGTGAGGTTATAGTTTGAATATACGAAGCAACTGAATCTTGCACGGCTTT